>Ga0256847_1001169_pt1 | contig 14026 bp, 17 predicted proteins | sample TeddybearmetaG_FD_189099 | JGI IMG/M metagenome (GOLD analysis project Ga0256847, IMG submission 189099) | Hydrothermal vent microbial communities from East Pacific Rise, Pacific Ocean - Teddybear | ecosystem: Environmental > Aquatic > Marine > Hydrothermal vents | place: Pacific Ocean: East... | reverse complement strand
AATTCTCTCATCAATGCCTTGACTTCTTTATATTGCCATTGCAATCTATCAACATCCATCACTGGATTTATCAAGCCAGCTTGTAATAAGCTATCACCATAATGGTGCATATCAATAAAATTATTAACATGAATAGCCTCATCAACTGTAGCCCAACTACCACGTAATTCATTTAAAGTATCTGGACCAAAACTAGAAAAAAATAAAGCTCCATCAGGCTTTAATACTCGTGCAAATTCCTGAATCACACTATTTATATCTTGACACCATTGCAACATTAAATTTGATACTAATAGATTTATACTATTATCAGCAATTGGTAATTCTGCCGCATCTGCACAAATAAAGTGTTCTTTAGAAAGTGTAGCCGCTTGTGTTAGCATCTTGTTTGAAATATCAACAGCATACACATTAGCATCTTTATATTGTTTACTTAATATTCTGGTTAATCTACCGGTTCCAGTTCCAACTTCTAAAATATGTTCAGGTTCAATGCCTAACCATTGAACACGTTCTAATAAATTATCTCCTATATTTTTTTGTATAGTAATCCATTGATCATAAGTTAAGGCGGCGCGATCAAATGATTCTGCCACTTTTTGTTTTTCTATCATATAATTGTAAGCTGATTAGATGAATGGTAAAAATTATGACACCACAACAATATATTATATATGCAACACTAGCTATAATTGGGCTTTATTTAGCCTATGTCGTTTCTACAAGTATCATTAATTTGTTTTGGTACTTAATTCAAATTATTATATATGGAGGTTTATTAGGCGGTATATTATGGTATTTACGTAAAGAGGGATTTTTTGAATTATTCAAGAAATAGGCTTAATATGCCACTATAAGCATATAAACGTTGATAGAAAATTTCTCCATTGGCAAAAAAACCAACCAATGGGAAGTCACCTAAAAATTGTTGGATAACTTTTAATTCCTTAGAATCATGACCAAATAAATTTTCACCACGCCCCATACATGAGTAATATAAACCACCTTTAATTTTCCTGCCAATCGCTAATAAATGATGTTCTGGATCAATACCAACGATATTTCTAACAACATAATTATCAGTATATGTAATATCTCATGACGTGAACTAGTAAGCTCTCCAACTAAAAAACCTTCATTTAAACTCTCACTAACTTTAACAATTTGTTGATCAATTTCTTGAAAACGTGGATCACCATGAGCTACAGTAAATAAAACTCGATTCTTCGCTGAAAATTTTGAGGAATTTTCATGTGGTTGAAAAACATAAAAAGAATTTTCTGAAAAATTTCCTAACATTACTGTTATAGCAGAAGTATTAAAATATTGTTTTCCTGAAGCACAAATTCAGATTCCAACACTACCAACCCAATAAATCAGTTATATATAAAAATCCTAGATTGTCGGAATGACTTAATTCGCCTAATTGACTGAGACAAGATTCTTTGGTCTAGTATTTATTTTTGACAGCAATGAAATAAACATATAAAATGCAATCACGCTAGAATGAAAGACTTACCAGCAGGCAACTACCACCTATCTTACGTAGCCCATGCCGAAGAAATGTATGAACCGGAAGTGTTTGGTAATACTGAAAGTGGCAAATTGATTGTTAAGCGGTAACTAACCAAACCTGTCAGGTTTATAATAATTAAACTCAGGAGTTCAAAGCGCAGCTTTGTATATAAAATGACACTAAAAACACAATTTGTATTTGAACATACAGTAGCACATCATTTAGAAGAGTTATCAACTATAGAAAATAAGTCAATGAATGCTTTAATACAAGATATGATAGAAGAACGTTATAAAAAGCTAAAAAAACAAAAAAGACTTGAGAATTTTTATGGTGGTATAGGATTATGTACTGGCTTAATCGGAGAAACTTCTATTCAGAAAATTAAGGCAAATAAAAGTGTATAAAAAAATTTTTTTAGATGCCAATGTTCTACTTGACTATGCTGATAAAAATAGAATTTTTCATGAGGTCAGTAGCAAGTGTATTAAATATTGTTTAGAACAAAATTTAGATTTGTACACAAGTTGTGACTTAATTACTACTATTTACTATGTAGTATCAAAAAAAAATAAAACTAAGGCATTGGAAGAAGTACAAAGAATTAATAATTTTTGTAATGTGATTGAATTTTCAAATAAAGATATTAACCAAACTTGTGATTTAATGTTAGAAGATTCAGATTACAAAGATTTAGAAGATACCGTACAATATATTTTAGCTAAGAAATGCCAATGTGACTTAATTGTCTCAAATGATGAAAACTTTGTATCAAAAAGCATAAAATTAATTTCTTCATCTGATTTTTGTAATGAATTTGGTTTATAAAACCAACAAATATCCCTGCTTACATGCAATCTCTGTAGTTCTCTTGATAAATAACAACGATATATTTGTTGTTATAACTATTTATTAGTACAACGAATAATAAGAACAACGAATAAATTTCAATACACCAAAAAAACTACATAAATTGCATATAATCAAGGATGTTATTGTAATTTAATGAGTATTTCCATGCATACAAACATATTTGTAGCATGGAAATATCAAAAAATAAAAAGGGTAAAAGTGATAATTAATTTGTTATGTAAACCTTGAAAAAGAAAAAATCAAGGATAAGAGCGTATGTACTATACAGTACGCTTAAAATTCAATACGCTTTTAGCAAAGATTTAACTACCCAATCTTCCGCACCCGGCAGAATATCCTGACTAATTTGAAGATCAACATTATCAACTATCCAAACATGATCATACAAAGGACTATATCGAGTGTCACTAGGTGTCCAAGCAATTAAGCGAAGATCATCAAAATCAGCAGAAACATTTCCATTTTTAGGAGAATCTAAACGTAAAAATGGCTTCACAGCAATGGCTTGTGCTGGAACTGTCAGGTGGAATTTAAAGGGTGTCCAAGTATGAGCGGCTGGAACCACTAATTCCTTAATTTCGTGACTTATAGAAGACTTGAAACGAGTGTCATACCAATATACACTCAAAGCTACTTTAGCATTTTCACTGCTACGCAACCAGCCCGTTATTGATATTTCCTTCGTAGAAGCTGGCATTTGTACTCTGTCTACCAAAGTCAATATAATATTACTTTTGTCTTTACTATTGCGCCGCAATTGAATACCGCGTTCCCCTGTGTGTGCATATTCAGGACCGATAAACATTTTTTCCCCCTTCAAACGCCATAAAGCTAAATTGCGCTTTTCTTCAGAGACCGACATTTCATCCATAGCTAAGCGCCATAAAGCACCCCCTTCAGAGTTTTCATCGATAGTATTACGTTCTAAACTTCCTGTCCAAAGTAGATCACGGCCTAAACGCACCAAACCAGTGCCAGTTTTTCCAGAAACCCACTGTGAGCGAGGCAAAGCTAAAATATTACCGGGGAACACACCGCCATCTAAGGAATGAGTTGTAGTTTGCCTATTCGCCTGCTGATTGAAATCCGTTTCCATTGCGCCATTTTCAATCACAAAAGGTCCAATCTCTCTACCAGCAGCTTCACGTGCAATATAATCTGCAAATCTGCCACTAACAGCTTTAGGAGTATAATTTTCAATCATCAGCGGATCTGTATAGGCACGTATAACTTTTCCTTTACGAAGATGTACAGTCAGCAAATAGCTTTGAAAAGTCATCCAGTAATTTTGATCAAAAGCAAAATTACCAAGTGTCGAAGCCACAAAGGATTGACCATCCCAGTCAAAACCACCGACAACATGTTGACCATGATTAATCACCAGCGTTGCCCCTGATTCACGAGCAATAGCCACTAAATGTTTGATATTATCATTCAAATGACGGTAGTAATATTTTCTGCCGCTATGAATCATCATAATAACATTATCATATTGTGCTTTAGCTTTGGCAATAGCTTGGCGAATATTATTTTCCTGACAATCAGCAGCACCTCCCTTGTTTTGTTTATCAGAAACAAATACACCTATCCCATCCAAGTGTCTAGTGGCATTACAACCTAAGAAAGCAAAGGTTTGTTCAGCTATAGTAATGACTGCTGGTTGCCAAGCCTCTGCTTCCGTAAGACCCGCTCCAACATGCAATAAACCGGCATTATTGATAGCAACTGTTGTATTAATAATACCGGTTTCTAACATATCATAAATATGATTATTACCCAGATCCACTAAATCTACGCCTGCCTGTTTGAGAGCGCGAGCAGCACTGACATGTGTGGCAAAGGCAATGAATTTATCAGGATGAAAACTTGTTGGTCTTGGTTCATAAATCTGATTATAATAAGGATTTTGAGCTAAGGGGGTTTCTAAATTTAATACAGTAATATGAGGATTTTCCAGTAATGGATGTACCCACTTCAACAGAGACAAATGTTCTTCTGTCCCAGTATTAATTGACAACAAACCATCCTCTCTATTGCCATCTTGATTAGGATCATAATAACGCCGTCCAAACATAGTATCGCCGCCAAAAGTAATAGCGATAGTTTGACCATCATCAGGCGTTAAACGAAATAACACTGGTTCGCCAACTTGAGCGGCACGAGTGCGAGATAGATAATCTGGATGTTTGACCATCACCCATTGGACTGAAGCAGAGGAAGCTGGAATTTCAAACCAACCGCTAGGATTACTGGTAGTTTGACTTGCAGAAGTGCTGACCTCGGCACCTTGGATCGGCAAGCCAGTCAAACTAATGACTCGCCCAGTGATCACCTTAACACGAATATTATCAATCTGATCACCAGCATAAGTTATGGGCAAGCCCGCATAGAGAAAAATTACTAATAAAAAGCAATTATAAATATACATATTTATAAGTAATAAAAGTCTGGCAATAACTTTAGAGCATAGGCTCTGAAGGTGGTTGTTTATTAGAAAAAAATATTATTTTGGCATATTCAGTTTTTACTAACACCAAAAGTAAGACACAAATTAATATCAACACGAAAATAACCAGTAATTGATTATATTCATAACTGCCAAAAATAACTCCCTGCCCCGGTGCTGGTATTTCATTAAGTTCACATGGCATATTAGAGGTTTTACAAAGTTCTCGAATATGTCTTATATGGATTACAGGCACATCTTGTTTAGCAAACCTGACCATAATACTGTCAAAATTAACCTCTGGTTTTGATACTATATTCAATCCCGGTTTGAAAATCTTTAGGCTGTTTCGGTAACCACCCACAGACATGATACCACCTCCAACATTCACATAGGCTTTAATGTCATTATTCCCAGCATAAAAATAATATATGTCCATCCTTTTATTTAAATTTTTTTGGGTATCCATCTTATAGATAAACTCAAGATCATTCCTACTTATTATGTTCTTAATTATTTGTTTTCCATCTAATTTAATGCTTCGAGCAACATCTTGTACACCTAGCCCAAGATCTCGTCCAGCTCCCAATGAAGCAGCTACTAGACGATTTGAAATAATTCCTTCTTTATTTAAAATTTTGTGCATGTCAGGCCATGATAAGTCAGGAATATTAGCACCATAACTTGAAGCTGTCACACTATTGATAGCAATTATTTTAAATTGCATAATTTCTGCGGCAGCTAGCACAGCCAGATTTAATGCTGGAAAAGAACCACTGAAACCAGCAGCTATAGTATCTCCTTTTTTGATCCCTGCCTGTTTATAGAAGTCAATCATTACCGCTGCCCAATTAGGATTAATTGTGATCTGTTTATATTCGCGATGAGAAATTATAGTTGTAATTGGTGAAAAAGGAATACCTATCAGACCTGACTTCATTTCGGCTTTTGAGTTGTCAGTATCATCACTTATATATTTCATACGATAGTTATCTATTACATCCATAGCTTCTTTCATAAGGGTAGCAGCCTCAAGTTTTTCCTCATAATGAGGAGCAGGTACATAAATTTTAAAATGCTTGACGCAAAGAAAGCCTACTAACGCGACTATCGCCACAGTTAAGTGTACTTTCCAATCAAGTTCATGTAATTTCCAATATAGTTTTTTCATAGTTCAACACCCAACATAATAAGAAGCAATTTCACAATAACACTGCATGTAATAATACTTGACAAAGTAGTAACTATACCATAAGAATTCATGCTTGAAGCTATCAATCCCGGAATAATATAGCCAATAACATCTAACCCTGATATATCTTTTTCAACTATATAGTTAGTATATACTAATATATCAAATAGATACCCGAATAAAAATCCAAACAGAATTGTAATTGCTGTTTTTCTTCTACCATATATTATAGTAATATTACTAAAGTACCTGACTACAATATAGGTAAACAAACTTATGCCAAATGTAACCACAATGTTTAAAGGCTGATCCATATAGAGTGCAATATATCCCGGTACAATTATCCCCCCGGGATATATTCCAACAATCATTGAAAACAAAAAGCTTACAAGGATACCAATAGAAATTGATGCAGTTAAAAGACTTTCGATCATTTTTTAATTACTCCTTATGTTGTGACTTGAGATCGGTTCTGGAAAAATTGGATCAGTTCCAATCCTTCATTCTTTATATTACCAATACCAACCACAACTGATGAAGAGCTAGAGGTATCCATTATAATATCAAATATCATTTCTGATTTTGCTCCCTCAGCATTAACAAAAAGGTTTGAACTTAATCCTTGTTTAATAGCTGTTTTTATAAGAAACAAACAATGTGAACCTATGATTATATATTTATCAGCCAGCTTCCAATTAGATAGTGATTCAGCAATCTGTTTTGATCGGTCTAATCTATCAGATCTGGTGTTGATCACCATAATTTTGTGTGGTTTTGATTTATTACGTTCAATAGCACTATCCCAAATTTCTTGAGAAGATTGTGGATCGTTAGCCGCAAAACCATTAATAAAAGCAACTTGCTTTACAGCATCAACATCAATAATATATTCATGTGCCGCTCCCACATCAGGCATTACTTTATACATTCCTTGTAATGCTATATTTCTAGATACGTTTAAAGATTGACACACTTTAATCGCTAAGGCAACATTTGCTTTATGTTCCATATAAGAAAAATTACTCATTTCTTCATCTGATATTTTGTTATCATCTTGCTCAGAAATAACAATTAGTTCGCTATTGCGATCCTGACAAGCCATTTTAAATTCTTGCATATAATTCCTTTCACTGGTAAATAGCTTGGCATTTTTAGGAGTCGTTCCAAGAAGAGCAAGTGTAACATCTCGCTCCGTTGGACCCATAACATCAAGATGATCAGCCCGTGTATTAATTATTACGCCATGAGTTGACTTAATCATATTAAGTTCGGTTACCGACTGAAGCTCAGGATTAAGTGCCATACATTCCATGACCAATACATTTGCCTTATTTCTAGCAGCAAACGAAACAACCTTCAATTGTTCAATGATGTTAGGCTGATCTGCCAGTCTATAAACAGGCAATTCTACACCTTGGTCAGTGATTAGCCGAGGAATAGTGCCAGTAGTTTTGGCAACTACTTTCAAATCAGTTTCTCTAAGAGCAGCCGCAATCAATCTGGTTACAGAAGATTTACCTCTCGTTCCATTTACATGTATTCTAACGGGAATAGACTTTAAATTCTTAATATGAAAAACATATTCTAATAGAAGGTAAAGTAAGAAAACAATCGTTGAAATTGTTATTATTCCAAAAGTAGTCATAAATTATGTTTTTTCCTAAAAATATTTATTATAATTATATTCATTTATGTATATTGCGCTATTGTTATCCTAAATAGTTACCAATTTAACATCCTTAATATACATCACACAACTGGATGAATAACTCTAGCTCTAACCTAAAACTAGACCATATATTTTTACTACAAATGAATAATTCAAGTTTATTTGTTACATTTTTTTTATATGTTAAATAACATTTAAAAAACAATAAGTTATTATATATATTTAGAATCATAAAATCCAACAATTGCCAGAACATTTAATAAAATAAGTGAATGACTTTATTGAATTTATCTTTGTTAAACAAGATAATAAACGTTGGCAACAGTGGAATCATTTTAATGAAGCATTGGATTTAAACGAATCATATTTTTCTGATTACTTAACAAATTTAGAAAGTTATGAAGAACGTTTGGCTCGTGGAGAAATTCAATGGTAGATATTGCTAGAGGTGAAATTAGGCAAAGTTTATTACCATCACATGTTATGATAACAAAGAGTTTTGGTGGTTTACATAATGATTCTGTATTACTATGTGAGCAAATTCGTGTGATTGATAAAAGTCGTATAATACGGGTATTAGGACATTTAGATGATAAAAAAATGGAACAGGTAGATAAAGCTTTATCCACAATACTTGGGTTATGATAATTGAGTGTGACCTCAATATGATGAAAAAATGTATGAACCGGATGTGTTTGGTAAAAGTGACAGTGGAAGATTGATTGTGAAGCGGTAATATTAGAGCCAAACCTGTCAGGTTTATAAATTCAATTCCAAAATATTATCAATATAACTGAATAAACAATCCTAAATTCACCGCGCTTTAAGTTGTAGAATAACCATACCGAAGAAATAAATTATGAAAAGTATTAATCAACCTCAAGAGCGTTCGGTTTCTATTTTAGGATTGAAAGCCAGATTCGTTGGGCTTCCTTTAGTCAGCCCAACCTACGAAAGGTATTTTAACATGGCAATAACAACAGAAACTCAAAATCAGCAAAAACAAATCCCTGCTTACATGCAATCCCTGTAGTTATCTTGATGGATGAAAATGAATTACACTAGTATCTGTTACAAGCTGCTTTCCTAAAGCATGTCCATATATAACTTCATAAGTGACAGGCAATAATCCATCTTTTAAACGGTATTTTTCATAAGCCGCTATCATTGCTTCAAATTTATGTTTTCCCATTAAGCCACGTGATCTTTCAGAATTAATATTGTGTGCGCCAATATTCTTTAATTCTCTCATCAAGGCTTTCACTTCTTTATATTGCCATTGCAATCTATCAACATCCATCACTGGATTTTTGAATCCAGCTTGTAATAAGCTATCACCATAATGGTGCATATCAATAAAACTATTAACATGAATAGCATCATCAACTGTAGCCCAACTACCACGTAATTCTGTTAAAGTATCTGGACCAAAACTAGAAAAAAATAAAGCTCCATCAGGTTTTAAGACTCGTGCAAATTCCTGAATCACACTATTTATATCTTGACACCATTGCAACATTAAATTTGATACTAATAGATTTATACTATTATCAGCAATTGGTAATTGTGCAGCATCTGCACAAATAAAGTGATCTTTAGAAAGTGTAGCCGCTTGTGTTAGCATTTTATTTGAAATATCAACAGCATACACATTAGCATCTTTATATTGTTTACTTAAAACTCTAGTTAATCTACCGGTTCCAGTTCCAACTTCTAAAATATGTTCAGGTTCAATGCCTAACCACTGAACACGTTCTAATAAATTATCTCCTATATTTTTTTGTATAGTGATCCATTGATCATAAGTTAAGGCGGCGCGATCAAATGATTCTGCCACTTTTTGTTTTTCTATCATATAATTGTAAGCTGATTAGATGAATGGTAAAAATTATGACACCACAACAATATATTATATATGCAACACTAGCTATAATTGGGCTTTATTTAGCCTATGTCGTTTCTACAAGTATCATTAATTTGTTTTGGTACTTAATTCAAATTATTATATATGGAGGTTTATTAGGCGGTATATTATGGTATTTACGTAAAGAGGGATTTTTTGAATTATTCAAGAAATAGGCTTAATATGCCGCTATAAGCATATAAACGTTGATAGAAAATTTCACCATTGGCAAAAAAACCAACTAATGGGAAGTCACCTAAAAATTGTTGGATAAGTTTTAATTCCTTAGATTCATGACCAAATAAATTTTCACCACGCCCCATACATGAATAATATAAACCACCTTTAATTTTTCTGCCGTTTAAACTAGCCTTAATCTGATTAAGCATTTGAACCATATACTGATAAGCATCATTAGCATCGCGGCGAGTAAATCCAATTGACATACCAAGATTAACCTTGTCGCCAATCGCTAATAAATGGTGTTCTGGATCAATACCGATGATATTTCTAACCATATAATTGTCAGTATCTGAACCCTGAATAGGTATAGCGGCAAAAATCTTGCCTGCTACCTTATTCAAATCCTCACCAAATTCTGGTCCAATATCTTGTTTAAATACATCAAATGCTGGTTTATCATCCAGAGAAATAATAATATTATTGTTACATTCACTAATTCTATGATAGGGACCAATAGCTGAACAACTTTGAGTTAAACGAGTGGAAACTTCAATTTCATTAGAAAAAATTACACCAGATAAACCACCTTCACTGACATCATCAGCTATTTGTAATATCTCATGACGTGAACTAGTAAGCCCTCCAACTAAAAAACCTTCATTTAAACTATCACTAACTTTAGCAATTTGTTTATCAATTTGTTGATAACCTGGATCACCATGAGCTATAGTAAATAAAGCTTGATTATTAGCTGCAAATCTATTGATATTTTCATCTGGTTGAAAAACATAAAAAGAATTTTCTGGAAAATTTCCTAACATTACTGCTATAGCAGAAGTATTAAAATATTGTCTTCCTGAACCACAAATTCCGATTCCAACACTACCAACCCAATGTGTAACAGGAGTATTGGCTTTAAAAAACTCCAGAATTTCTGAAAGTTCTCCAGCAATTAAATCAGTTATATATAAAAACCCTAGATTGTCGGAATGACTTAATTCGCCTAATTGACTGAGACAGGATTCTGCTGCATCTTGCCAAGTGCTTGCACTAGCGTGACCAAATTTAAAATTTTCCATAAATTGTATTCTATAGCAAACCTGACAGGTTTTTAAAACCTGTCAAGTTTATAATCTATCTACTGCTGCTCTTGTTGCTCAGCACCTTCTTTTTGAACTGGCATTAAATCAGCCTTACTAATTCCCAAAGCTAAAGCACTAGCACTAGCTATATAAATTGAAGAGTAAGTACCAACAATTACACCAAACAGTAAAGCAATTGAAAATCCATGAATTAATTGTCCGCCTACAAAGAATAATACTATTAATACCAATGCAGTAGTAACTGAAGTCATCACGGTTCGCCCTAACATTTGATTAATAGAAGTATTCATCACTTTGATAGAATCTTGCTTGCGTAATTTGACAAAATTTTCTCGTATTCTATCAAATACCACAATCGTATCATTCAGTGAATAACCAATAACTGCAAGAATAGCCGCTAATACAGTTAAGTCAAATTCTAATTGCAACACCGAAAATAAGCCTACTGTTATTACAGTATCATGAATTAAAGCGGCGATGGCACCTAAAGCAAAACGATATTCAAATCGAAATGCAACATAAATCAAGATAGCCAATAAAGTATATAGAATAGCCAAGCCACCTTTTTCTACTAATTCCTTACCAATTTGTGGACCAACATATTCTACTCTGCGCATATCTACATCTTTATTTTCAGCTTGTAAAATACGCAAAATTTGACTACTTAAAGGATCATCTTTTGATTCTTCATGTTTACCAATACGAATTAGTACGTCTTGGCTAGTGCCAAAATTTTGTACTGTCGCTTCTGCAAAACCATTTTCTGTTAGAGCTTTCCTAATATTTTCCAGTTTTGCAGCTTCTTTATAACCAACTTCAACTAAAGTACCACCAGTAAAATCTAAACCCAAGTTTAAACCTTGTGTAAAGATCGAATATATAGAAACTGCCATTAATAATACGGAGAACGCCATTGACATACGGCGTTTTCCCATAAAATCAATCTTATAATCAAAACGATTTAAAAACATTTATAGTTATTCTCTTTTTATACTTAGACAGGAAGTTTAGTTAAATTACGACCACCATAAAAATAATTAATCACACCACGAGTCAACATTATAGCTGTAAACATAGAAGTGATAATACCTAATGATAAAGTGATAGCAAAACCTTTAATTGGTCCAGTTCCAAAACTAAATAACATCACTGCTGCAATTAAAGTTGTGATATTAGCATCAAAAATGGTGTGGAAAGCTTTTTCATAACCAACATGAATACTTGATTGTGGACTATTGCCATTAGCTATTTCTTCACGTATCTTTTCAAAAATCAATACGTTAGCATCAACAGCCATACCTAATGTCAGCACAATACCAGCCATACCGGGCAAGGTTAATGTAGCTTGTAACAAAGATAATAAAGCTATTAAAATAACGACATTAGCTAATAAGGCTAAATTAGCAACCATGCCAAAGTTTTTATAGCGCATCCACATAAATAACATCACTGAAAGAAAACCTAAGATGATAGATAACAAGCCCATATCAATATTTTCTTTACCTAAACTTGGTCCAATTGTGCGCTCTTCAATGATTTCCATTGGAGCTTTTAATGCACCAGCGCGTAATAATAAAGCCAGATTATTAGCTTCACGAGAACTTAAACCAGTGATTTGAAAATTATTGCCAAATTCTTCTTGTATGGTAGCAACATTGATAACTTCTTCACTTTTACTACGAGTAACTATTTTTTTACCATCTACATATTTAGTTTCAACTTTATATTCAATAAAGACAACCGCCATCGGTTTACCAACATTCTTCCGAGTAGTCTGCAACATTCTTTTACCACCCTGACTGCTTAATCTCACAACAGCAGCAGGGCTTCCAGAACGTTGATCAATAGTAGCAGCGGCATCATTGATTTGATCACCAGTTACAATTAAACGACGTTTTAGTTTAACTGGCTGACCATTACGACGCTTATATAAACGTGATCCAAATTCATCATCATCGTCCGCTAACATACGAAATTCTAAAGTAGCAGTAGCACCTAAAATTTCTTTAGCCCGCGCTGTATCTTGCACACCGGGTAATTGAACTACAATACGATCTTCGCCTTGACGTTGAATTATAGGTTCAGAAACACCTAATTCATTAACACGATTACGCAGAGTGGTAATATTTTGTTCTATGGCTTTTTCTTTATTATCTTTTAAAGCCTTTTCAGTAAAAGTTAAATATAAATTATATTCGTCAGCATTAATATTTAAATCATTATATTGTTTTTCAATGAGTTTTTTAGCTTCAGCAGCAACTTCAAGATCGCTGAAAGTAACCATAATGCCACCGTTGCCATCAACTACACGATGAATACCTTTATAACGCAACTTTTTTTCACGAAAGCGACTACGTAATTCAGCAATATAAGCTTCTTCATCTTGACGAATAGCAGTTTCCATATCAACTTGCATTAAGAAATGCACGCCACCACGTAAATCTAAACCTAAATACATAGGTTGTCCACCTAAATTGCGTAACCAATCAGGCGTAGCTGGTGCTAAATTTTGCGCTACCACATATTCAGATAAAGCCTTTTTTAAAATAGTATAAGCTTTTAATTGTGTATCGGTATCTTTAAACCGTACTAATAATTGACGTGGATTCCTATCGATACTAGTATAACTAATATCAACTTCTTTGAGTTTAGCTTCAACTCTATTTTGCACTTCATCATTAATTTTCATATCTCGTGCATAAGCAGGAGATATTTGCACAGAAGGATCTTCTCCAAATAAATTTGGAAGCGCATATAGTGCGCAAATAAAGATTACACTAGCAATCAGTACATATTTCCAAGTAGGATATTGATTCATAAACTTTTCATTGTTCCTTTAGGCATAACTGTAGCAATCGCTTGACGCTGTATTTTGACTTGAGAATTACCAAGATCAATGGCAATAAAATTTTCACCAAGCTCAGTAATTTTGCCTAATAAACCGCCATTGGTAACTATTTCATCACCTTTTTGTAAAGTATCAACCATTTGTTTATGCTCTTTAGCGCGTTTTGTTTGAGGGCGTATTAATAAAAAATAAAACACCACAAATAAAACGACTAACATAATAAGGTTAAATAAACCTCCATCTGCCGCTGGGGCATCTGCTGCCAAAGCATTTTGAATAAAAAAATCCATCTT
>Ga0256847_1001168_pt1 | contig 14032 bp, 13 predicted proteins | sample TeddybearmetaG_FD_189099 | JGI IMG/M metagenome (GOLD analysis project Ga0256847, IMG submission 189099) | Hydrothermal vent microbial communities from East Pacific Rise, Pacific Ocean - Teddybear | ecosystem: Environmental > Aquatic > Marine > Hydrothermal vents | place: Pacific Ocean: East... | reverse complement strand
AGTGGCATTACAAAAATTATTACAACCGCTGCCTAAGAGTCTGCCAGTTCCCATTACTATCACGCAGCACATGCCCGGAACGTTTACCACAACTTTCGCCGAACGACTTAATGGACTGTGTCAATTGGAGGTTTGCGAAGCGGCCGATGGCATGGCTGTGAAGGCTGGGCATGTATACGTAGCGCCTGGAGGAAAACAGATGGTTTTTGAAGGCGCTGCCGGTAATACGCGCTTGCGTATTAGACCCGCAGATGCAAGACTACAGTTTTCGCCAAGTGTTGATGTTACCTTCGGTTCTGCCTCAAAAATATACGGTGGCAAAGTACTCGCCATTATCCTAACGGGTATGGGATCAGACGGTACTGAAGGCTGTAAACTTCTGCAGGCTAACGGTGGAAAAATTTGGACACAAAACGAAGCATCCTGCGTTGTATATGGTATGCCAATGTCTGTTACTAAGGCTGGTTTATCGGAGCGAGAATTCCCGATTGAACAATTCGCAAAAGAAATAATTAGGGAGATCTAATGGATCGATTAACCATCGCGGGTATTTTTCTAGCAGTGTTTGCTATTTTTGGCGGACAAATACTAGATGGCGGTAACATAAACGCTCTCATAAATCCGGCAGCTTTCCTTATAGTCGTGGGTGGCTCATTTGGCGCTGTCATGATTCAAACGCATCTCAAAACCTTTATTCGAGCAATGAAAATCACCAAATGGGTATTTAATCCACCTGTTCAGCCGATGGCTGAAGGAATAAAAAAGGTGACCGCCTGGAGTCATCTTGCTAGGCGCGAAGGATTACTCGGTTTAGAAAAAAGTATTGATCAAAATATTGATCCCTATATTCTTAAAGGTCTCAATATGCTGGTTGATGGTAACGATCCTGACGCTATTCGGTCAGCTATGTATGTCGAACTTGATGTAACTGCAAAGGAGTTATTGCAAGCCTCCAAGGTTTATGAGTCGTTGGGCGGATACTCTCCCACCATTGGCATTGTAGGCGCGGTTCTTGGTTTGATTCAAGTTATGGGTAATCTTAGTGAGCCGGAACTGCTCGGCGCTGGAATAGCAACTGCGTTTGTGGCGACTATTTATGGAGTTGGCTTCGCCAATCTTTTTTTCTTGCCTGTGTATCATAAATTGAGGACGATTATTTCTGAAAATTCTCGATATATGGAAATGATTTTGGAGGGAGTGGCAAGCATTGCAGAAGGCGAAAATCCTAGGGTCATTCAAATGAAGCTTGAAGGATATATTGGTCACTAACCGGAGATCGCAGTGCGCCGCATAAGAAATAACATAGATGTAGACGAACAAGAAGTAGGCCGTTGGTTAATATCCTACGCTGACTTTATTACACTATTGTTCGCTTTTTTTGTAGTTATGTATTCGATTTCTCAAGTTAATTCTAGTAAATATAAAGTTTTATCGGAAACCTTAAGCGGAGTATTTGATAGTAGGCCAAAAAGCACAGAATTGAATTTGGTGGGTGAGCCAAGTAAAAGCATACAACCTATTTCCGGCGATGACATAGAACAACCTGAATTAAACAGCGAAAACATTGAGTCGGGCAAAATCGATAGTGAAAATTTCGCAAGTTCTGAAGCGTTTAAGGATTTAGAGCAAGGATTGGAGGCGAGTTTAGGTGATCTTATTGATCAGAATTTAGCTGAGATAAAATCCGATGCCAATTGGATCAATATCGTACTCAAAAGTGGACTGCTCTTTCCGTCGGGTAGTGATGCTCTCAATAATGAATCCACGCCCTTAATGGAAGAAGTTGCAAAGCATTTAAATACGAACTTACAACTAATTCTCGTGCATGGCCATACTGATAACATTCCAATCGCAACCGGCAAGTTTCCATCCAATTGGGAGCTTTCTAGCGCCAGAGGAGTAGCGGTAGTCAGAAGATTGCAAAGTTTACTAGTTCAACCCAATAGAATGAGTGTGGAGGGGCATGGGGAATATAAGCCAGTTGCGAGTAATAGCACGATTGAAGGTAGACAAGAGAACCGGCGAGTTGTTATTTCTATTTCTAGAAAACAGAGAATAGCTAAACTTGATCCAAATTTGACCGATAGCATTAGTGAAGATGTTTCGATACAAGATTCTGATAACGCGCCAATTCAACAAAAAGAGGCGGAACCAGAATTTCAAATAATCCGGTTACCTGGCGGTGGGATACTTATTCGTGGCAAGGATTCACCGGAAACAGAGAGCAATTAAGGAGTGTTAGAACTCTTTTTTAATTAAGAGATTCAGATAAAGAGAGAATCGATGAAAATCTGCACTATCGCTAATCAAAAAGGTGGGGTCGGTAAAACAACAACTGCGGCAGCAGTGGGCGGAATTTTGGCAAATCGAGGTTTTCGGGTACTACTGTTGGATTGTGATCCGCATGCTTCATTAACTTCCTATTTTGGATTTCAAAGTGATCGCCTTGAGACCAGTATTTTTGACCTTTTTTCCAACCGAACTAACTCTTACCAACAAGTCAAAAACATTGCTATCGATATTGAAAGCGATCAGTTAAGTCTTATGCCAGCTTCGTTAAGTTTGGCCACACTAGATAAACGATTTGGGAGCAGAGATGGGATGGGGCTAGTTTTGCAAAAAACGCTACATCTGGTAGAAGATGACTACGATTTCGCGCTGATCGATTGTCCTCCCGTATTAGGTATGTTGATGATCAACGCGTTGGCGGCGTGTCAGCATTTACTAGTGCCAGTTCAAACGGAATACTTAGCGCTAAAAGGATTGGAGCGAATGATGGAAACGCTGAAAATGGTGATCAAAGCACAACATCATTCCATTGATTATAAAATAATACCGACCATGTTTGATCGTAGAACCAACGCTTCCATTAAAGCGCTAAAAAGCTTGCGGCAAAATTTTTCACAGAATGTCTGGGAAGACGTCATTCCGGTAGATACTAAATTTAGAGATGCTTCTCAGGCGCATCGAACGCCTGCTAATTTATATCCTAAGACTCATGGTGTGTTGGCTTATCAAAAGTTGGTTGATACTTTGCTCGCAATGTCTTCCCAAACAAAAGTTGCCTAGCTGCTAGTAGCATATTTTATGACAGTTGACAAATCTGAATCATCTCGGCCAAATAGTGAACTGCAGGATTATGTGGAAAGTTTGCTGTCTGAGCAACCGGATCAGGCCCCGGACTCTCAACACTCCAATGTTACACCTCTAAGCAGAGTGAAGGTTAAAAAATCGTCATCAATTGATAGCAAAATGTTTAATCAAACGCCTATCAGAAAAGCAACTAAACTAAACACGATTGAACTAGCCGCTAGCAAAAATGAAAGAAACTTAGATAATAAAAATAGAGCAGAACATAAAGCCGAGAACAGCAAACAAAATTTAAACTTTGAAAAGCCTAGTCAACCGGAAATGCATATAAATAAAATGGTTGAGCCGGTTTCAACTATTGCCGAGTCCAAAAAGACAGATACACAAAATACTAATGCTCAATCTCTGGTTCAATATGATCATGTTGTTATTGATCCACGTCTAAAAAATGTTGAAAAATTGTTGTCGAAAATATCCTTGGTTTCCATAAATAAGCATCCAAGCAAAAATAATTCCTTGGAAAGGGAACAACCTGATGAAACAACCGAACAAGCGACCCTTGAAAACAACCGTTCTACATTCGGTTTAAGAGAAAACAATCCACTAAAGGAAATGCTTGGAGATGAATTTCAAACCTTAGTTTTTGATGTTAATCGATTGCCATTGGCAGTTCCTTTGGTAAAACTGGGTGGAATTATTAATATTAGCGAGCAAGATATAACACCTTTAGTGGGAACTCCAGATTGGTTTATGGGTTTAGTGCCACATGAAGGACGTAACTTATTGGTCGTAGATACTCAACAATTCCTAATGCCAGAAAAAGTGTCAGCGGATGATAGGCTATATAAATTTTTAATAGTGCTAGATGATTCCAACTGGGCGTTGGCGTGTCATGCCGTGGGTGACGCCAAAAACTTAACACCTGAGCAAGTCAGATGGTCGTCTCGATCTTCAAAACGCCCCTGGTTTGCCGGCATGGTGCTTGAGTATATGAGTGCATTATTAGAGGTGGATCGCTTGATAAATCTACTAGCTGAAAACATTGCAGAATAACAAGATTGATCTCGCTCAGCGGATAAAAATAGAATGGACAACTTGGGCTAGTCTAGCTTTTGTGGCGGCGCTTATGGAAGGCGGTGTACTTGGCGTAATTATCAAAAATGGTTTTCAAAACCAAGTACCAGATTGGATGTTGAATATTGCTGTGGCCGTGGCTACTGGTGCTCCCTACTTTTCTAATTTGTTAAGCTTTTTTTGGGTTAAATTTAGCCGAGGAAAAAGCAAAGCTAAATTAATCTCAAATTTGGCTATGGTATTTTGCTTAGCGAGTTTATCGATTTCATTTGTTAGTTTCACCGCTACCGGCCTGGTCATTTTTCTAGTGATGTTAATTCTAGCTCGTGTTGTGTGGTCTGGAATTTTAACCATTCGTTCAAATATATGGAGAGCTAACTATCCCCGGCGGATAAGAGGGAAAGTGACTGCGAAATTAGCAACTTTAGCGGCGTTAGTTATGTCGCTTTCTGGAATTACGGTGGGCTATGTTTTAGATTGGGAGTTCGATTATTTTCGATGGGTATTTGTAGTTTTTTCAGTATTTTCATTAGTAGGTTCGTATCGTTATCGCAAGTTGGCGGTACACCGACAACAGCAAGAAATATTATCAGAGCAGGGAGAGGACAAACCGCGATCCCTTGCTAAAATATTTTTATTACTCAATGAAAACAAGTCGTTTGGAAAATATATGTTAGCTATGTTTGTTTTGGGTAGTGGTAATTTAATGTTTATGGCACCGCTTATTATTTATCTCAACGAATATACATCTTTATTGCAGCTGGAACAGATTTTGATTACCACGGCTATTCCTTTAGCGCTTGTTCCGTTTGCAGTAAGGTGGTGGGCGACTCTTTTAGACAGTAATCACATATTTCATTTTCGAAGCATTCACAGTTGGGGGTTTGTGTTTGCGCTTGCGCTATTTCTTACAGCTCAAGTGACAGGCTTTGATTGGTTGTTTTTCGTTGGATCACTAATTTATGGCGTGGCTATTTCGGGCGCAGTGATAGGCTGGAATTTAGGCCATAATGACTTCGTAAATGGCAACCGGGAAAATCCAAAAACAGGAAAAACGAGCACTAAGGAAAAAGATAATCCAATGGATTATATGGCGGTTCACGTTACCTTAACGGGCTTAAGAGGGTTATTGATGCCAATTGTGGGAATTTCACTTTATCAGTGGTTAGAAACTCATTCGCCGGGACAAGGTAAATATGCGCTGTTGTTACCGCTTAGCTTAACCACCCTAGGGGCGGTAATGTTTGTGGTATTTAATCGCCAACGTAATCAACAAGCTAACTCAAGCTCTTAACCTTTATTAGTTGAGCCATCGCATCAGATGCAACGGCTGATGGAAGCGATTCTTGGTCAAACAAAAGATCTTGATTTAGAACTAGATCATTTTTTTCATTTTGTAACATCATGGCTAAAAGTTTTGGATCAAGAAGATGTGAAGCGGTCACGTTTGAAATCGCAGAAAAAATACTCTCAACTCTTCCAGGAAATTGCTTTTCCCACTGCTGCAACATTAATTTTATTTGTTTGCGCTGTAAATTTTCTTGCGAGCCACATAAGTTGCATGGAATAATTGGGAAGTCTTTTAACTGAGCATATTCAGCTATATCTCTTTCTTTAGTATAAGCTAAAGGACGAATAACAATATTATTGCCATCGTCGCTGGTGAGTTTAGCTGGCATTGCTTTTAATCTTCCGGTAAAAAATAAATTTAGAAATAGTGTTTCAATAATATCATCCCGATGATGCCCTAATGCAATTTTGCTGATTCGATTTTTGATAGCCCAAGAGTAAATGATTCCACGGCGTAATCTAGAGCACAAAGAGCAGGTCGTTTTCCCTTCGGGAATTTTGTCTTTAACAATAGTGTAGGTATCTTCTTCAATGATATGGAAATCAATATCGTTGGATTGGAGGTAGTTAGGGAGGACTTTTTCTGGGAATCCTGGTTGTTTTTGATCGAGATTGACTGCGACAATTTTAAATTGAATAGGCGCTCGTTTTTGCAGCTGTCTTAAAATTTCGAGCAGCGTGTAACTGTCTTTGCCGCCGGATAAACAGACCATTACTTTATCGCCATCTTCAATCATACTAAAATCAGCAATAGCTTTACCAACTTTGTGGCGAAGTTGTTTTTCTAATCGAGATATTTTCTTCTTGCTTGATTGAGGTTGGTTCATAATAGCTTAATAGATTAGTAGACAGAGAAAATGAATTTAGTTTAACGGTGATCGTGCAAAAGTCTCACTTAATGAGCTTAGTAAAGGCGTTGCTAGAAATTAATTTTTTCATGGAGTTAATTATCGGTTGCTCACCATCTAACACAATGTCAGCATATTGAGCCTTTGGTCTTATATATTGATCAAACATTGGTTTAACGGTTTGCTCAAACTGGCGCTTAATCGCCTCTATACTTCTTCCTCGTTCTTTGGTGTCCCTTTGAATTCTTCTTTGCAGTGCTACAACATCTGGAATATCAATAAAAATGGTGCAATCGGATAAATTTCTTAGATTTTCATTATATAAGATATGAATACCCTCCAATATAATGAAGTCGGCGGATTCTTGAGTTCTAGTGTAATCTAAGCGGCGATGAGTTTCAAAACTGTATTCAGGCACCTCAATGGAATGGCCGCTTGCTAAACAGCCAACATGAGCTTCAAAAAGCTCGATGTCGATCGAGTCAGGATGGTCAAAATTGACTTGCGATCGAATGGTATCTACCAGCTTAGGCAAGTCTTTATAATAATGATCCATCTTAAGTAAAAGTACGCTGGGTTTAGACGGTAATGCTCGTAGTTGCTCAGCGAGTTTAAGTGAAATAGTTGTCTTGCCTGATGCTGAGGCGCCACAAACGCTTAAGAAGTGTTTCATTAGGATTGTTTCATCGGAAAAGGTGCACAAGAAGTGATAATTATTATTTATAGAATAATAACTTGAGTTGGATCAATGGCGCAATGCCTCAATCTAGATTTATGACTAAATACTTTACATAACGTTGCCTAAACAAGGCGCTGATCAGCCCGTTGGTGAGTACTTGAGCAGTGGAAATATCAGATGGTACGGTCATTCATGAATGGACAGGGACGCGCCTAAATCGCCAAAGTTAGTGATTATTTTACCCTTAAGAATAGACAGTTCAACTTAGACTCTTTAGTGTTTACGCCAAACTAATTGACTTCAGTAAATAATGTGTCTGTCAATTAAAATCCACAGTTATTCCCGATTATTTTTATACTGCTCTGCACAAACAGATTTGCATGATGCTAAGCTACTGATTTTAAAAAGAAATGATGTAAGCCTTTGATTTAAAAAGATAAAAACAGAGCTGTACAAAAAACAACCAATTCAAACAGGATGCCGTATTTTCGCGTGTTTAAGTGAAATATGAGTATCTTTTCCCCAAAGTTATCCACAGTTTTTGTGGACTCTTTTGAGCGAAAAAAATGTTTAGCGGATCTGAATCCTGCATATTGATTGATAATAGGTATTCATTAATCTTGAGCTTCACTAGCGTTGTTTTCTATATCAGTAACCAGTATGATCTGACCCGAAAGAGGGCAGATATTTTTCTGAGGCTTGTAAACAGGTATTACCTAGGAATTCGCCCGTTAATTAGTTTGTACTATTTTGTAAATTTATGGAGATTGAAATGAAAAAAATATTGACCAATGCGGTTGGAATACTCGCGATTCTTTTTACTAGCGCAGGTTTGGCAGAGGAGGAGGATGGAATTGGTGGTTACTTAACTGCGGGCTATAACTGGTTTGAAATGGCCAACAAGAGTAGTGTTGATGATGATGATGCAGTATTCGGTGCGATTGGTATACAAACAACGAGACACTGGGCCTACGAGCTAAAATTTTCTGAATTTGAAGCGAGCTATCTTAATCTTAGCTCCGTTTATCGGCTTCAGCCGAGATCGGAAAATTCTATCTTTTTTAAAGGAGGTATTGGACGATACAGCGGTATCCCGGATGATGGAATCAACTTTAATTTGGGCGCTGGTTTTGAGTATTATACAAATGACAATTTGTCATTAGTTTTTGGCGTTGATTCGATCTACCAAAAAGAAATTAAGGCATTCGATTGGGTTCCTTATGTAGGGCTCTCTTATTTTTTTGGAGGCGATAATCGTTCTGCTCAGGTAAAGCCAAAAGCGCAAAAACCGGCACTGCTTGATTCAGACAATGATAGTGTCATAGATTCTCTTGATCAATGTCCGGACTCGGTTGCAGGAGCAGTGGTCAATGCTCATGGCTGTGAACTAGATGGTGACAATGATGGTGTTGTTGATCGTCTCGATTCTTGCTTAGAAACGCCAGCAGGTGCCAAAGTAGATGATAAAGGTTGTCGAATCATTCTTACTGAAAATGTTTCTATCGATCTTCACGTTCAATTCGCCACTAACAGCGATGTAGTGACTGATGAATATCGATCTGATATCAAACGAGTTGCTGACTTTATGAGCGAGTATCCAGACACTAATGTTGTTATTGAAGGACACACGGATTCAATGGGTAAAGCGTCTTATAATAAAGCTTTGTCGAAGAAGCGAGCTACCGCTGTAATGCAGTATCTAGTATCAACTTTTGGTGTTGATCCAGCGAGAGTTTCTGCAGATGGTAAAGGTGAAGAGTCGCCTGTTGCAGATAATGCGAGTAAAGAAGGACGCGCAGCTAATCGAAGGGTTCAGGCTGAAATCAAAACTAGCGTGTCTAAACCTCAGTAGTCGAATGAGTTTTAAGGGCTGAAAAACCCCTTTATAGGATATCAGTTGTCTTTAGTGGCAGCTGATATCGTATACGACTGACCTTGTTTTAATTTTTTATAGTTTCCAAACACTTCTTTGAATGTTCTCTTGCAGAAATGCCTCAATCCATTAACGGTGACAACCACAAACTTACCACCAGGCTTCAGGTGATATATGGCATCATATAAAAATAGGTATAGCATCTCGTTGCCTACTTTTGCCGGAATGTTTGACACAATCAAATCAAATTTTTGTTCAGATAAAGCGGAGAAGCCATTACTAAGGAGCGCTTTTGTGTTGCTCAGTTTATTGTGTTTTATGTTCCGATTTGCATAATCTACCGCCACAAAATCTTTATCTAACATTGTTGTGGTGCCATCAGTCGCTTTTTTTGCCATCCAAATTCCTACCGGACCATAGCCACAGCCAAGATCTAAACAATCAAATTGATTTTCTACTTCGAGATGTTTAAGTAGTAGCTTAGTTCCTTGATCGATTTCTTTTGGTGAAAACACGCCAAAGGTTGTTTCGAATTTCAACGGTTCACCTTGTAACTCGGTATCAATCCAGAGAGAGTCTCTGACTCTTTTGGCTGCTTCTATTGGCGAGGGGCACATATTAGTAGTCCTGAGCTTATTCTCAATCGGTTCGCGGAATCATGATTATATTATTATTCAAGACCATATACCTAAACAAGTTATGATAAAATTGCTTCGAGCAATAAGAAAAAACAATAGCAATATTTTTTCATCCGATTTTTTGAAATAAGAGAACCCTAAAATGAATGATAAACCTGTTTTCAGGATTGTATTTGTCAACGCTGGCAAGAGTTACGAAATTTACGCCAAGAGCGTACATCAAGGTCACTTATACGGATTTGTAGAAGTTGAAGATCTCTTGTTTGGCAATCGATCGGGTATTGTTGTTGATCCAAGCGAAGAAAAACTAAAGGCTGAGTTTGAAGGAGTTAAACGAACCCAAATACCGATGCATTCGGTGATTAGAATTGATGAAGTTGAAAAACAAGGTGTTGCTAAAATAACTGAAGCAACTGGATCAGTGGTGACGCCATTTCCCATGCCTGCAGCTCCCACCAAAGCTTAATTGATTATGGTGAACACCGATGATATTGTAGACGAGGTCGCCAAGGTAAACCCACTAGGGAGCCCTGCAGAATATAGCTCTCAATATCTACCGACCTTGCTGTTTCCTATTGCTCGAAAAGATAAGAGAAACGAGCTAGGAATAGAGAGCCATCCTAAATTCTTCGGTGAAGATATTTGGAATGCCTATGAAATTAGCTGGCTAAATTCGAATGGTTTACCACAAGTAGCAATCGGTGAATTTAGATTTCCGGCCTCTAGTCCAAACATTGTTGAATCCAAATCACTTAAACTCTATTTAAATTCCTTTAATCAAACAACTTTTGAGAGTAAATCAGCTGTAGAGGATATCATCCGTACCGACTTGAGCCATGAGACTGATTCGAAGGTATCAGTAGCCTTAACCAACGTAGATTCTCCCGAACATCATGCTATCGAGCAGTTAAAAGCAGATTGTGTTGATACCATCGATATTAAAATTGATAAATATGAATATGATCCTTGCTTGCTTGAGCTTGAAGATGGTGCAAAACAAGAAATAGTAGAGGAAAGCCTATGTTCGCATCTATTAAAAAGTAATTGTTTAATTACTAATCAGCCAGACTGGGCGTCGATATTCATTGAGTATAATGGTCAGAAAATTTCGCGTAGCTCACTATTAAAATATTTGGTCTCCTTTAGGACTCATAACGAGTTCCATGAACAATGTGTTGAACGAATTTATCTGGACATTATGCGCTTGTGTCAACCCAAAGAGCTTACTGTATATGCTCGATACACTCGACGCGGAGGATTAGATATCAATCCTTGGAGAAGCAATTGCGTTACTAGTATGAGGAATATACGGCTGTCACGTCAGTAGATTACTTGAGCAAAAACGGGGTTGAAGTAAATACAAAAAAACCGACCTGAGTCGGTTTATTCGATTGGAATGTCTAAATCTTCGTCTAACTAGCTTCAGAAGCTGTTTTCTTGTCGTCAGCTAGTCTTTCCCAAGCTCCAGTTTTCATACTTACTAGATAAATCACAATACCAATGCCGATACTGAATAAGCTGATTTGGATGTAGAGAGACGGTATTTGGTCGACTTGATTCGGATCAAAGTTTCCGGCCAACAGTCCAGCAATAATATTTCCAATTGAGTAAGTTAGTACAAATATTCCCATCAATTGTCCGGCAAAGCGTCTAGGTGCTAGTTTGCTGACTGCGCTGAGAGCAACAGGGCTGAGAGAAAGCTCACCCACAGTGTGTAAGAAGTAAGTTGCAATCAGCCAGTAGGGCGCAACTTTTAAGCCACTGGCAGCATACTGAGCAGCAAAAAACATCACGATGAATCCACTCGCCATAATGATCAGTCCGATAGCCGTTTTTGCACCGTATGAAGGTGGGATAACTCTTTTACCCAAGTTGATCCAAAGTGCGGCAAAAAATGGTGTTAATAAAATGATAAACAAAGCATTAGCTGACTGAAACCAGGTGGTCGGAATTTCAAAACTACCGATCATTCGGTCGGTATAATCTCTGGCGAATAGATTAAGCGATGAACCGGCTTGTTCGAAACCTGCCCAAAAACAGGCTGAAGCAATACAAATTAATAATAAAGCTCTGAGGCGTTTTTTCTCATTCAATGATAAGCTACCTTTAAAATAGATAAGCGAGTAATAGATTGCAAAGATCAAAGTAAAGGCGATAGCCGTGTATTGAGCAACTAGCACAGCGTTAAAACCTATCACACCCGTATAGATTGCAGAGCCAACTACAAGGACAACAATTAGAAATACAACTATAGCAATATAGCTTCGTTTTTGACCTGATTCAGATAATGGTGCAGGTGGTTTGCTGCCAACACCTTTCAATTTATTAGTGGTCATTCGATATTGAATTAGACCCAGCGCCATTCCTACAGCAGCAGCGCCGAATGCCCAGTGCCAACCGGCATTCGTCATCAAGTAACCTGTTACAAGGTAACCTATCAGTGAACCGACATTAATCCCCATATAATAGATTGCATAACCACTATCTCTGCGAGCATCTTCAGGGCTATATAATTGACCTACCATAGTCGTTATATTAGGTTTCAATAAACCAGTTCCTAAAACAACAAAAACTAGACCGATAAAAAAGCTGCTATCATGAGGAATAGCCAAAATAATGTGACCAATCATAATGATGATACCGCCGTACCAAATGGCTTTTTGTCCGCCCATTAATCGATCAGCGAGCCAGCCGCCAGGTAGACCCATAAAATAAACACTACCAGTATAAAGCCCATATATAGCAGCCGCTGATGCCACGGTTAAACCTAAACCCCCTTCTTGTAGCGCGGCGGTCATAAACAACACAAGTAGCGCTCTCATGCCGTAATAACTCATCCTTTCCCACATTTCGGTGAAAAAGAGGGTGGTTAAACCGCCGGGATGGCCCAAAAATGTGTTTTCTTCAGGTGCGTTCATTTGATTATCCTTATTAGTTAATGCTATAAAATTGAATTCGAATGACATGCCTAATCGAAGAGCGTAATTAATCTAATCAGCCCGAGTATGAAAAAAATCATCCGTATATCCCCTTTTATAACCTTTTAGTCTAGCTAATACAAGCATACTTTTTTTCATGATGATCAGATCAGCTAATTGATTGGGCTAGAGTGGTGCTTGGAGCAAATATGAAGCGTGTAAAGACCACTGGCTAAGGCAAGTTTTAATACAGTAAATTCGAGGAATTTGACTGAAATGATCCCGTTAATTTGCATTTTTCGGTTACAATATCGCAAAACCAAACAATGAGACCCAAAAGTGTCCTTTTTAGCCTGTAGAATTTACCAAGACGTTGATAACAACGGTAATAAGCATGTACAACATCGGCTCGAACAAATGGATTTAGATCATTTGTCACAAGGCGAAGTATTAGTTCGTGTTCATTATTCTGGCGTAAATTACAAAGACGCTTTAGCCGCGACAGGCAAAGGCGCAATCCTTAAAACATTTCCACTTAACGGCGGTGTTGATTTTAGTGGGGTTGTTGAATCTTCCGAAACCGCTGAATTTTCTGCGGGCGACCAGGTTCTGGTCAACGGCTGTGGTCTCGGCGAAATCCATGATGGGGGACTTGCTGAATACGCGAAAGTACCTGCTGACTGGGTAATACCCATTCCAAATGGTTTAAATATGAAAGAATGTATGATTCTTGGCACCGCCGGATTTACTGCCGCATTAGCGGTACACAGAATGCTCTTAAACGGGCAAACTAAAGGAAAAGGTCCGATAGTTATCACTGGTGCCAGCGGAGGCGTTGGATCCAATGCCGTCAGCATGTTGTCGAGTTTAGGTTTTGAAACGATCGCAGTGAGTGGTAGAAGGGAATTTGATGATTACTTAGCTTCTCTAGGCGCCACTAAAGTCTGTTCAGCCGAACAGTTGGAACTGAGTGATAGGCCCTTAGATAAAAGCTTATTTGGCGGCGCAATTGATAATGTTGGTGGAAAATTACTCAGTCAGATTTTAGCTCACACAAACTTATGGGGTTGTGTCGCTAGCATTGGTCTAGCCGACACGCATAAATTTGATACCACCGTATTCCCATTTATTTTACGTGGCGTCAGTTTACTTGGAGTCAGCTCAACCAATTGTCCAATGCCACTAAGAAGAGAAATCTGGAAAAGGCTAGGAGAGGATTTAAAGCCTGATTGCTTAGATAAAATTTTGACTGAAGAAGTGAAACTTGTAAATGTTTCTCCTGTTTTTGAACAATTGCTTAACCGAAAACGCCACGGTCGAACCGTTGTGAACTGTTTATAGAAAGAACTGTTTGTAAAAAAGGGTTATAAAAAAATAGATTTGCAGTAAATCAGTATACACAAAATAGTCCAAAAACCATTTTAGTAGAGTGTTATAAATGAAAAACCAGCTATCAAAAATTGTCGATAAGTTGAATAAAAAACCAGCGTGGTTAAGATACAGGCTACTCAGCTTTGTACTTGGTGCAACGGTTAAATTTATGGGAACGGCAGGCATAAAAT
>Ga0256847_1001167_pt1 | contig 14041 bp, 12 predicted proteins | sample TeddybearmetaG_FD_189099 | JGI IMG/M metagenome (GOLD analysis project Ga0256847, IMG submission 189099) | Hydrothermal vent microbial communities from East Pacific Rise, Pacific Ocean - Teddybear | ecosystem: Environmental > Aquatic > Marine > Hydrothermal vents | place: Pacific Ocean: East... | reverse complement strand
TGAACTCCCTATGATTGAAGATGTTGAAATTACCGATAACGAATTCCTACGACAATTCGAACTCGAAGTAGGCGACAACATGGCCCGAATCGAATATGCACTTCAAGATCGTAAAATTTTTCTCACCAAATACTCTATGCCCGAAGATATGGAAGATCAAGGCTTTCGAGATATTTTTATCAAAGCGGTTTTTGAGGAAGTTGAAAACCGAGGCATTAGTTTAGTGCCAACTAGCCCTGAAGTTGCAGGGTTTATGAGACGCAATCGTCGCAAATACAAGAATTTACTCCCTGTTGGAATTAGTATTTAATCTGAAATTATCTTAGCGAAAGAAGTAGATCTAGAGGTTTGGCATCAATGCTAGCTACACTTATATTTCAACAAAGAGTGGTGACATTAGTGGACCACTTCAGCTTCAGAAAATAGAAATCGCACCAACCCATCTTCGTCTATTTCCGTTAATTCAATACGATGTAACGTATTTACCAATGCTGGATTCCACGGTGTTTTGACTTTTACATAGTTCTCAGTAAAACCATGGATATAACCCTGCTTATTCTCACTTTCAAACAAAACCGTTCGCGTCGTACCTAGCTCCTTTTCATAAAACGCTCTTCTTTTCTTCACGGAAAGCCCTCTCAGCATTTTACTTCGCTTGCTACGTACATTTTTGGCTACAGCGCCTTCCATTGTGGCAGCTGGAGTATTATCTCTTTCAGAATAGGTGAAAACGTGCAAATAAGAAATATCAAGTTCAGTCAAATAATTATACGTTTCCAAGAAATGAGCTTCAGTCTCACCGGGAAAACCAACAATGACATCCACACCAATGCAAGCATGAGGCATCACCGCTCTAATTTTTGCTATTCTCTCGGTGTATAACTGAGTCATATAGCGACGACGCATCAGTTTCAATAAAACATCACTCCCACTCTGTAATGGAATGTGAAAATGAGGCACAAAAGTTCTCGACTCAGCAACAAACTGTATCGTTTCATTTTTGAGCAGATTGGGCTCAATGGAAGAAATCCTGAGTCGATCTATCCCTGGGACTTGATCCAAAGCCTCACATAACTCAAAAAAAGTGTGCTCGTGCTTTTTATTTCCGAATTCACCCTTGCCATAATCTCCAATATTAACCCCAGTCAATACAATCTCTTTGATTCCTTTGGCTGAAATCTCCTCGGCATTATTCAAAACATTCTGCAATTCATCACTACGAGAAATACCTCTCGCTAGTGGAATCGTGCAATAGGTACATTTATAATCACAACCATCTTGCACCTTTAAAAAGGCGCGGGTGCGGTCTCCAATGGAATAGGAACCTACGTAGAAATCGGCCTCCTCAATTTCACAAGAATGCACCTCCCCGAAGTCATTTTTCGAGAGATCGTTGATATAATCAGTAATCTTAAATTTTTCGGTAGCTCCTAACACTAAATCTACTCCATGAACATCTGCCAACTCCTGTGGCTTTAATTGAGCATAGCATCCTACGGCAGCGACAAAGGCATCAGGATTTGCTTTTTGTGCCTGTTTGACAACCGTTTTAAAGCGCTTATCAGCATTCTCGGTCACGCTACAGGTGTTAATCACATAAATATCAGCCTTTTCCGAAAAGTCCACCTGATCAAATCCTTCCGAAGAAAAATTACGAGCAATCGTTGAAGTCTCAGAAAAATTGAGCTTGCAACCAAGGGTGTAAAATGCGACTTTTTTGGGTGTGGACATGACCATTTATTCAAGAGGGCAAAAGTACAAAGTATTATTCAATCCCACCAAAGATATCTTTATAACGACTAGGACTTGAGCCGCTTGTAAAAAATGTTCCGTATCCCATAGGAATGACTAAATTTTGAATTAAATTCAACCATTATTTCCCTCAACTTTAAATTGTAGTTTCTAGTCACCATTGAAAACGCTATTTACATATATCAACATAAATCGGCATAACTTCTTCCGCTTGTTGTGGCTATTGCTTTTTACAGCTACAACACTATGGTGCACTACTTCTTGCTCCAGCGATCAAGATAAAGCAAGAGACCACGAGGTATTCCGTTATAACGAGCATAGTAATATCACCTCCTTGGACCCTGTTTTTGCTCGGAATCCACAGAATATTTGGCCCACGAATCAATTGTTTAATGGTTTGGTGCAATTGGATGATTCACTAAATATTAAACCTGATATAGCAAAGCGTTGGGACATTGTTGATAGTACTTGCACCTACTATTTCACCTTGCGAAATGATGTCTATTTCCACAAAAATTCTGTTTTTGGTGTGGATGGCACCCGTACGGTAAACGCCTTTGACTTTGAGTATAGTTTCCATCGGTTGATTGATCCGAAAGTTGCTTCCCCAGGTGGATGGGTGATGAACAACGTAGAATTGGTAAAGGCAGAAAACGATTCCGTATTAAAAATATTATTAAAAAACCCCTTCCCTCCATTTATTGGAATGCTTGGAATGCGATATTTTTCAGTAGTACCTCATGAGGCGATCGATTTCTACGGAAATGAGTTCCGCCGTAATCCAGTGGGCACGGGACCGTTTCAATTTAAATTATGGGAGGAAAATATCAAACTTGTCTTCAGAAAAAACCCTCTGTACTTTGAAAAAGATGAAGCTGGCGTGCAATTGCCATATCTTGAGGCAGTCGCCATTACTTTTCTGCCCGACAAACAAAGTGAGTTTCTACAGTTCGCACAAGGTAAAATAGACTTCCTTACCGGACTCGACAATTCTTACAAAGATGAAATATTGACCACCAAGGGGCTGCTGCAAGATTCTTATAAAGATCGTGTCAACTTATTAACGATGCCCTATTTAAATACAGAGTATCTGGGATTCTTTACCGGCACAAAGACTCCAGAAATACAATCCAAAGCATTGCGGCAGGCTGTGAATTATGGTTTCGATCGTCGTAAAATGATTACTTATTTGCGCAATGGTATGGGCGTTCCGGCCGAGTTTGGTTTTATACCAAAAGGACTCGCGGGCTTCGATGAAATCTCAGGCTATACCTATCAACCGGAAAAAGCGCGACAATTGGTGGAACAGTACAAAGAAGAAACGGGGGATCTTAAACCAGAAATCGTCATTGGCACAAATAGTCAGTATCTGGACATCTGTGAATACATTCAACGGGAATTAGAGAAAATCGGCATTTCCGTGACCATTGATGTAGTGCCGCCTTCCACCCTCCGACAAATGAAAAGTAGTGGCGAATTGGATATATTTCGTGCTAGTTGGGTTGCAGATTATCCAGATGCAGAAAACTACTTATCGCTGTTTTACAGTCCCAATTTTGCTCCGAACGGCCCCAATTATATGCATTATAAGAATACAACCATGGACAGTTTATATGAAAAATCCTTGTCCATTATTGATATTGAAGAACGTAAACTCATCTACACCAAAATGGATTCCATCATTGTGGCTGAAGCCCCAGTAGTGCCTTTATTTTATGATATGGCTATACGTTTTGTAAGTAAAAAGGTAAGCGGTCTGGGAATTAATCCACAGAATTTTTTGTTTCTAAAGCGCGTTCGGAAAGCACGGTAAATGTAACTTTTCACTACCTTCTTGCGACTTATAAGTAAATCTTCTTAATTATGAGTGGTCGAGGAATGTCTGTAAAATTTAATCTCCTACAAAAAGGAGAGCGAAAGACCATCTACGACCGGAAAGATTCCAAAAGAAAAGGGGTTTATCAAAACCTAGAGGATCATAAAACTCTCAACAGTCACTCCTTCGCATTATTTCAGAAAGAACAATTCGCACGCAAGAAAAAAGAAAGAAAAGAGAGAATACGCCTGCGGTTGATGGTGTTTTTAATCACCTTGGGAATTATCATTCTCTTCCTCTACATTTGGAACAATTCCGACTTAAGTGTGCTAAAGTCTAGTGAATTTCAGTAAAACCAAAACTTATTTATGTGAGGAATACTGGTTAATTATATCACAATTAACACCTTACACTCTTTTTTTATTCTGAAATTGTAGACTTAGTCACCATTTTATTCCCTTCATGAGACGCTCTCAATTTATTAAAACTGTAGGAGGATCTTCCATGGTTTTGGCTGCCATTCCACTTTTGTCCTTCGGTCATCCGCAACTCAACGACCCTCAATTGGATAAAGAACTTGTTGAAACCTTTGTAGGCAAAGCCCATGGCGATATGGATACCGTAAAGGAACTCCTCACAGAACACCCTACGCTCTTAAATGCCGCCCACGACTGGAAATTTGGGGACTTTGAAACGGCACTTGGGGCTGCTTCACATGTTGGACATAAGGAATTAGTGCACTATCTATTAGATCATGGTGCACAGGCCAATATTTTTACGGCAGCGCTCTTTGGAAAGCTAGATATTGTTAAATCGATGATAGAAGCCTTTCCTAGCACCTTACGTGCTAAAGGACCTCACGGTTTTACTTTATTACACCATGCTGAAAAAGGAGGTGAAGAAGCTATAAAAGTGGTCGATTATTTGAAAGACCTAGGGGCTACTGAAGGAAAAATAAATTTGTACTAATTACCCTCGCCTGAAATTCGCCGAAATTTCGAATACCTGCTCCATAATGGCGGCATCCTGTTCAGTGAATTCTACATTACGGCGTGCCATAACAACTTTGGCCACTTCAAAGGCTTTGTTGGTCTTATAAGTGGTCATTCCAGCGCTTCCACCCCAACTAAAACTTGGGATAAAGTTGCGAGGGAAACCGCTTCCGAAGATATTTGCACTAACACCTACGACCGTTCCAGTGTTAAACATGGTGTTGATGCCACACTTACTATGATCTCCCATCATTAGACCGCAAAATTGCAATCCAGTTTTAGCAAAACTTTCTGTCTCATAATCCCAAAGACGCACTGCAGAGTAATCGTTCTTTAGATTGGAAGTATTGGTGTCGGCGCCAATATTACACCACTCACCCACGACCGAATTACCTAAAAAACCATCATGTCCTTTATTTGAATACGCAAATAACACGGAATTGTTAATCTCCCCGCCTGCTTTACAATAAGGTCCAATGGTCGTGCCGCTGTAAATTTTAGCACTCATTTTAACCGTCGCACCTTCGCATAATGCAAACGGCCCTCGAATCATAGCTCCCTCCATGATTTCGGCATTTTTACCAATATAGATGGGGCCATCGGTTGCATTCAAAGAGCAAAGCGGAAGCTTGGCACCGGCTTCAATAAAAATCGCCCCCTCATTAAAAGCTACGGTTGTTTCAGGAATAGGCTGGGAGTCATGACCCTGAGTCAATAACTCAAAATCACGACGAATTGCTTCCTGATTTTTAGAAAAGATATCCCAAGTGTGCTCAATTCGTAATACATCTTCGTCATCATAGGTTATAATGGCGAAGTCATCAAAATTTATCTCTTGTGCTTCCGAAGAAAAAAAGGCGACGGGTTCATCTTCAAAAAAGATGGCTTCATTTTCAGATAGCTCTTTAATCTTATTAACCAAGCCTTCAGTAGGGAAAAAAGAGGCGTTAATCAAAATATTAACTTCCAGTTCGACCATCGGCCATTTTTCGCTTAAATGGTCTTCAGTAACCGTGGTGGTTGCAAAACCCAAATGCTTTTCCCACTTTTCTCGGATGGTTAGAATTCCAACTCGTATATCGGCTACAGGCCTAGTGTAAGTAAAAGGAAGCAATTGATTGCGTACGTTGCCGTCGAAGAGGATGTAGTTCATTTAATAGCTGATTACTGTCATGGCAACTTTGCCTGCTGACCTTAGTAAAATGTAAAAATAGTAAATCTTAGGGGACAGGCGGTGGTGTCAATGGTCATAATGCAAAAAAGCCCCCGATCTCTCGAAGGCTTTAAATTTGCCGACTAGCTTTCTCATTCAAACTGTTTCACTTTTTCTCTACTAATAACGATTAACTACAGGCATCATTACTACAACTCGCATTCAATTGCGAGATCTCTGAAAGGTGCTTGTGGGCACCCATATCCAGAATGTTTGCCACCCATAAAGTCTGCCCATTCTACAGACCAAATATGACTTCGTTCAACGCAGTCCATTTCTGTCCAAGTCTTCAACAGTTCCTCACAGGTCCAGCCATAGTTATCTGGTCGAAGCTGTTTCAAGCGCATTTCGGCCGTCACAGTAAGGATCTTTGTCTGCTCTTTATCCATCACAAAATCCACGGTTTTGGTCACTTCTTTTCCTACATCTACGTCTGCAAACATAATACGGTTGTCCTTATCGACCGGAGTTTTTATTGGTGAAGTTCCGGCCCAAAAATCGTTAATCAATCCTGTTAAACTAACATACCCGGTTATTGCTTGATCCCATTTCACTCTAAATCTAATTTTCTTGTCTAATGAAAGAACATCCCCGTTCGCAGCTGGTATCCATTTGGCATCTTCACGTGCCATCCAAACTGGAAAACCGAATTCCGTTATCTCTAACATATTTTGTGCCGAACCATCCATAACCAGGGGTGCAAACGCTTTATAGTTCAAATCATATGGCTGGATAAACAATAACCCATGGTATTCAGGGTGATAATCAACGTTCATTTCCGCATTGCGAAGGTTTGATAAAGTTACTTCAAACACCAAATCGTTTCGATAGTCAAAACTTGGCTCGCTAACAGGAATCTCTACTTTGCCCTTTTTAAAATGACGCACCAACGCTGAATCGAGCCAGCGCTTTTTTTCATCGATTAGAAGGTCCTTCGGAAAGTATCTCCGATTCAGAAGTGTTGTGTAAAGTGCCGCATGAAGGTCCACCACGGTGGGATTATTCAATGCGTGTTCTGTCCAATCGGCAAAACTATCCATAGCAGCCCCACTACCACCATACGAAACAAAATCGACGTTCTCTGTCCCTGTTGCCGATTTTACAGTATTCATTGTAGATTGCTCATAAGATCCCCCTACTCCTACCTCAAGAGCCTTGACACCACCACTAACCTTTAATTTAAATGAGGCGCTATCCCCCGCAGTGCTGCTTCGTTCTTTATAGGTATGTTCAAACCGATAAGCACAACTCGCACCAATCGTCACCCGGTCAGTATAGTGTGTGCCCCAATTTAATATGAACTTATTTGTTGTCGCTGTATCAGAGGTAATTGAATCGATAGCTTTCCGAAACTTAGGGGTAAGTTTATGGGTATAATCCGAATCCAGTTCCATGGTGTGGCCGCGAAAGGTTCCATCTTTATAAGCAAATGAGGTTTTATCTTCCGAAGTGCTTTTATTGATCTTTTTGAAGGATGCACTTGCACTAAAGGAGGCTACTTCTGCGCCCACACTTAGTTCAAATGAGCCCCCGTGACTCTTTCTAAAATCTGTGGCAGAAAACACAAAGCGCATTTCTTCCTTCCATTCAAAACGGGAACTGGTCTCAGCAAGAACCCCTTTAGGTAGGATGCGACGTGTGGCAGGCCTGGTCAAATTTGGGATATCAATAATATGGTTGGCATCCGTGCCCGGTTCGAATTCGAATACCCTAGGCCTCACGCTCACACCCCGCACCTAGTTTTTTGCCCAATCCTCCGGGTCGGTATAGACCAGGTCATAGCCAATCCCTAGATCCTGGGTAGAAACCATCTGATTAAAACCATTCTGACCATCTGGGCCATATCCAGCTCCATATTCATGGATTACGGTCATAGCACAGCCCCCGATAATAAGTAGGACAATACCCAAAAGAATGAGTTTTTTTACTTTTTTAAGATTTTTGAGGCCGGAAAGGATAAAATTGGTTGGTTTCATAATTGGCTATTTTAATGAGAAAGGGAAACTCTCGAGAATGACTATACGGTACACATTGCAGTAGCAGCGGTATTTACAAATAGATAAGTGGCCGTAAGTGATTAAGTAATAGCTAAATATACAAGAATTTAAATAATTCAGTATGTAAATGGACTAAAATAAAAATAATGAAATTAGCACCTTTTGAAGACGCCCTCGAAAAAAATTAATTGCGCTGTCGCATGAAATTGTAAGAAACTCAAATTTTTGGAATAAAAAAAGCCCTCGATTTCTTGAAGGCTTATCTATAACTTGTAAAAAAGGGTTATTCTTCTTCTTTAACCGCAACAACCACTTCTTTCTTAAATTTTGCGTATTTAGTCTTGAACTTGTCAATTCGTCCAGCTGTATCGATAAGTTTCGACTTACCTGTATAGAAGGGGTGAGAAGTTCTTGAGATTTCTAATTTCACCAAAGGGTATTCAACTCCTTCTACGTCAAGAGTCTCTTTTGTATTGGCTGTAGACTTTGTTAGAAAGACCTCGTCGTTAGACATATCTTTAAATGCTACTAATCTATAATTTTCTGGGTGTATACCGTTTTTCATGGTCTTATTATTATTGTACTCCTCATTTTTAAGTGTGCAAATTTAAGGAATAATTAGAATACTGCAATAGATTATTCAAATTTTTAAAATAAAAGTTTAGTCCCGTAACAATTTAGTACTTTTGCTTACTAACCAGCCGAACTAAAAAACATAAAAATTATGGACAACGAAAATGCACCAATAAAAAAAACCGCGTTTAATTCCGGTCTAATCATCGGTGGACTATTGCTAATTATTGTTGCCGCAATGTACGCAACAGGAGCGCTATTAGAAGGCGTTCAATGGCCAATGTATATTTATTACTTAGTTTACCCTGTCCTTATTGGGTACACCGTACATGCCTATCGCAAAGCAAATGGAGGTTTTTTAAGCCTTGGACAAGCTATAAAGGTTGGAGTTACTGCCGCCGTTATTGGAGGTGTTGTATATTTCATTTACAATATGATTTTTGTAACTTTTATCGAACCAGATTACGCGGCGCAAATGATGGAAGTGGCTCGTGCTAATATGTTTGAGCAAAACCCAAATATGACCGAAGAACAAGCCGATATGGCGATTAGCATCATGGAAAAATTCTCTAACCCTTTTCTAGGGGGGGCATTTTGGATTGTCATGAGTGCTTTTTTCGGGTTTATTTATTCACTTCTTTCTGGACTTATTTTTAAAAGAGAACGTCCTTTACACTAAAAATTAATGAACCTATCTATTGTCATTCCGCTTCTTAACGAAGAAGAATCACTTAAAGAATTACACCATTGGATTGCACAAGTGATGCAGTCCAATGGTTTTTTATATGAGATTCTTTTTATAGATGATGGAAGCACTGATGGGTCATGGGAGGTCATAGAGAAGCTTTCGAAAACAAATAGCAACGTCAAAGGTATTCGCTTTTTAAATAACTTCGGGAAATCACAGGCTTTGCACGCTGGATTTGCACGCGCCAAAGGAAACGTTGTGGTGACTATGGATGCAGATCTGCAAGATAATCCTGAGGAAATTCCCGAAATGTATAAGATGATCGTTGAAGAAGGATACGATTTGGTTTCTGGTTGGAAGAAAAAGCGATATGATCCACTTCTCGGTAAAAACTTACCTTCTAAACTCTTTAATTTTGCTGCCCGAAGAACATCCAAAGTAAAACTGAACGATTTCAATTGTGGCCTGAAAGCCTATAAAAATGAAGTGGTTAAAAACATTGAAGTAACTGGGGAAATGCACCGTTACATACCTGTACTTGCAAAAAGTGCCGGATTCGAAAAAATTGGAGAAAAAGTAGTCCAACATCAAGCCCGTAAATACGGAAACACCAAATTTGGAATGGAACGATTTATAAGAGGTTTTTTAGACTTAATTACGATTTCTTTTCTTTCACGGTTTGGAAAACGACCGATGCACCTTTTTGGCGCTTGGGGAGCCATCATGTTATTTGTTGGCTTTTGTTTTGCCCTTTATTTAGGTATCGACAAATTATTCCTAAATCCCACTGGCCGATTAATTACGGATCGTCCTCAATTTTATATTGCACTTACTGCCATGATCTTAGGTAGTCAGTTTTTCGTTGCCGGATTTTTAGGAGAACTCATTTTAAGAAGTAAGAAAGACCAGAAGAATTATATTATTCAGGAAGAGATTTAATTTTTCTTTTATTGGCAAGAACAGTGGTCGTTGCATGTCAGCACGCGATTTGCTCTATGCTGAGCTTCGAAATGATAATACCACGTTAACAATTACCCTATTAATCACTTACTTTCTATATTTTTGCACATTCTAAGCATGCTATGAGATATATTGATCCCGATATTTTAAAAAAGGCCAACCAATGGCTCACTCCCTTTTTTGATGCTGAAACACATACGGCTATTCAAGATCTAATTGCCTACGATTCCGAAACCTTGGATGATTCTTTTTATAAGAGTCTGGAATTTGGAACTGGCGGAATGAGAGGCATCATGGGAGTTGGCGATAACCGCATCAATAAATACACCCTCGGGAAAAACACCCAAGGTATTTCTCAATACTTAAAAAAACAATTCCCCAGCGAGCAGTTAAAAGTAGCCATAGCCTACGACTGCAGACATCAAAGTGACACCTTAGCAAAAATCGTTGCGGAGGTTTTTTCAGCGAACGGAATACAAGTTTTCCTCTTTACTGAATTACGCCCCACTCCAGAGCTGTCCTTTGCCGTAAGACATCTCGACTGCCACTGTGGAATTGTACTCACCGCATCTCATAATCCGCCGGAATACAATGGTTACAAAGTATATTGGCAAGACGGAGGGCAATTAGTTCCACCACAAGATGCAGCGATTATAGCTGAAATAAATGGACTCGATTATGCCGACATTGCCTTCGACGCTAATGAAAATCTAATTTCCCTAATCAATACCGAAGTGGATATCCCCTTCACCGAGGCTTCTGTTGCTAATGGAAGTTTTAAGACTTCTCAAGCCGCCAAGGACAACTTAAAAATTGTATTCACCTCTTTGCACGGCACTTCTATTACTATGGTACCGAAAGTGCTAGCGATGGCTGGGTACAATAATGTAAGTGTTGTTGAAGAACAAGCAGAACCCGATGGAAATTTCCCAACGGTTGCATCACCAAACCCAGAAGAACCAGAAGCGCTAAAAATGGCTATGGAACTAGCCGAAAAACAAGGTGCCGATATTGTTATTGGTACCGACCCAGATTGCGACCGTCTAGGTATAGCCGTACGTAATGCTTCCGGAAAATTGGGCATTCTTAATGGAAATCAGGCCATGATTATCAAATCGCATTTCCTTTTGGAATATCATAAAAACCAAGGGAGATTTGACGGGACTCAGTTTATGGGTTCTACCATTGTTTCTACTCCAATGCTTCGTAAAGTAGTAGAGAGCTATGGTGTAGAATACAAAGAAGGCCTTACCGGATTTAAGTGGATTGCCAAAATGATCAAAGATTTCCCAAATCAGGATTTCTTGGGTGGTGGTGAAGAAAGCTTTGGGTTTATGGTGGGTGACTTTGTTAGAGATAAGGACGCAGTAACTTCTACCCTATTAGCTTGTGAAGTTGCGGCACAAACGAAAGCTGATGGAAGCAGTATGTTCCAATACCTTCAGAAAATATATGAAGCATATGGCTATTACAAAGAACTCTTGATTTCCATGGTGAAAAAAGGAAAAAAGGGAGCTGAGGAAATTTCAGAAATGATGAAAAGTCTTCGAAATAACCCGTTGACAAGCATAGGTGGTAGCAAAGTAGTGCGTATTGAAGACTATCAAAATAGCACAGCCAATGATGTTTTAAAAGCAACCATTTCAGAAATAAACATCCCTATATCAAACGTCTTGATTTATTATACGCAAAACGGCAGTAAAATAGCTGCTCGACCAAGTGGAACAGAACCTAAGATTAAATTTTACATCAGTGTGAATAGTGATTCTGAAGAAGGCCTTCAGTCCAAGATTGATGCAATTACTCAAGACCTTAACCTCAATTAATGCATTATTTCAAGAAAATAATTCGATTTGCGTTGCCGTATAAAAAGTATGGCGTACTCAATATCATTAGTAATGTTTTTTACGCTCTTTTTAGCGCTTTATCCTTTGTAGCACTCATTCCAATGCTGGATGTACTCTTTCAAAAGGAAGAGGGCAAAGTGATCGTTGAAGAACCTGTTTATACGGGAATGTTGGAGCTATTAAGCTATGGAAAGCAATTTATGTCCTGGCAAATTCAGGAGTATGCTCAGAACGATGCATCTAAGGCGCTGGTTGTAGTTATTGCTCTTGTGATTATCCTATTCCTTTTAAAGAACCTTTTTCGCTACTTAGCGATGTACTTTATTACTTTTCTTCGGAATGGTGTATTGAAGGACCTTCGAAATGCATTGTATAAAAAAACGGTCGACTTGCCTGTATCCTTTTTTTCAGAAACAAGAAAGGGAGATATTCTGGCACGAACTGGTACCGATGTTTTGGAAATTCAGCACTCCTTCTTATCCATACTTGAATTAATCGTACGAGAGCCACTCACCATTATTTTTACCATCATAATGATGTTGCTGATTAGTCCGCAATTGACGCTGTTTGTATTTATATTCATCCCCATTTCTGGGATTGTTATTTCCACGATTGGTAAAAGCTTGAAGAGCAAATCGGACAAAGTTCAAAAAGAGCAAGGAATATTCCTTTCTATACTGGAAGAGACCTTGGGCGGATTGAAGATCATTAAAGGGTTTAATGCTGAAAAAATATTCGGAGCTAAATTTAACGAGTCCACGGAGCGATTTTATAAATACTCCAACTCATTACTGAACCGACAAAACCTAGCCTCACCTACCAGTGAATTTCTTGGAATTGTCGTCATCGCTATTCTTTTATGGTATGGCGGAAGGATGGTATTGGTGGATAATGCATTAGACGGAAGTGACTTTATTGCCTATATGGGGCTTGCTTATAATATTCTTACTCCGGCAAAGGCTATTAGTAAAGCGAGTTATAACGTAAAAAAAGGGAACGCCGCTGCAGAGCGAGTGTTGCAAATATTAGAAACGGAATCTACCATACAGGATGCGCCGAACGCTATGGTTAAGCAAGGTTTTGATACAGGCATTACTTTAAAAGATATCTACTTTAAATATGAAGACGAATGGGTACTTGACAATTTTAGCCTGAACGTACCTAAAGGACATACCGTTGCCTTAGTAGGCCAAAGCGGTAGTGGTAAAAGTACCATAGCCAATCTTTTGACCCGCTTTTATGATGTGAATAAAGGGGATATCTCCATCGATGGACATAATATCAAGGAAATGACTCAAAATTCATTGAGAGGTTTACTGGGGTTAGTTACGCAAGATTCCATTCTTTTCAATGATAGCGTGAAAGGAAATTTATTAGTGGCCAAGGAGGATGCTTCCGAAGAAGAAATCATCAGCGCCTTAAAAGTGGCTAACGCTTGGGAATTTGTAGAAAACTTATCAGGGGGCATTCATACGAATATTGGTGATAGTGGAAACAAGCTTAGTGGTGGCCAAAAGCAGCGATTGAGCATTGCCAGGGCTGTTTTAAAGAACCCACCCATTATGATTCTGGATGAAGCTACTTCAGCTTTAGATACGGAGAGTGAACGTCTTGTTCAGGATGCCTTGGAGAAAATGATGGAAAATCGGACTTCTGTGGTCATTGCACACCGTTTATCTACCATTCAAAAGGCAGATATGATCGTAGTTCTTTCCAAAGGAAAAATTGTAGAACAAGGGAAACACCAGGAATTGCTTGAAAAGAAAGGGACTTACTACAACCTGGTAGCAATGCAATCGCTCGCTTAAACTCAAATTCTAAAACGAAACTTCTATAAAAGCAAAAAAGAAGCGGATGGGTCCGCTTCTTTTTTTATAGGTTGTCACAATTGGGGCTCGTAACAACCCGTTACATAAATAGGTCTGGTCAAATATATGTGGAATATTTAAAACAACAAAATTAATTTGCATTTCATCTTTTTAATGTGCGTTTAATCGAATTTATAGTATATAAAAAGTAATCTAATTCCTACTTTTTAATGAAAATGTGTTGTTTTTTATTGGAAAAGCATTATAAAATAAAAAACGGGCCAGCCCCCGCTAAGACCCGTTTTTGTTGCTCTAATTACAGTTGGGGCTGTTAATTAAGAACCTATACATAAGAAGTATGAGTTAAATTTAGTAAATATTTTCCTACAAACAAT
>Ga0256847_1001166_pt1 | contig 14069 bp, 13 predicted proteins | sample TeddybearmetaG_FD_189099 | JGI IMG/M metagenome (GOLD analysis project Ga0256847, IMG submission 189099) | Hydrothermal vent microbial communities from East Pacific Rise, Pacific Ocean - Teddybear | ecosystem: Environmental > Aquatic > Marine > Hydrothermal vents | place: Pacific Ocean: East... | reverse complement strand
GCTGCCCAAGGAGCCCGCGAAATGAAAAAACTATTTGCCTTTGCCGCCCTCGCGCCACTGGTTTTGGGCGGCCTTTCGGTTGCCGATACGGCCACGCCCACTTCTGTCTTCCTCGCTGATATTGAGGCCGGACAGCCGATGCGGATGGAATATCAGATCAAGGCCAGTGCTTGGCTGTTGTTCATCCCAATTACCGGCAAGGCCAATTTCAATGTCGAAATGCGCCCCGATACCTACACCATACGCAGCAAGGTGAAGACCACCGGGTTGGCGGATATTCTGGTCAATTATGACATGGATTTGGCCGCCTCTGGCTATACCACGCCGGAAGGTCTGAAGACCTATGCCTATGTTTCGCAGAATAATGACGGCAAGAAAAACCGCCGCGTCGACCTGAAATATCTCGGCACCGATTTTGACATGACCGCGTCGCCCGCCTTCGGCAATCTTGGTGATCCGGCCGCATCAGTTGTGCAGGTTCTCGACGCCAATGACCCGATTACGGCGCTGATCACCTTCGCGCTGGAGCCGCGTGCGCCGGGCGCTGATCCGTGCGGCGAGCCGATGAAAATCTTTGATGGTCGCCAGCTGACGCATCTGACCTTTGAGAATAAGGGCCTGACCGCGGTCAAGTCGAAAGCCTGGAGCGGTCAAGCCTATGAGTGCCACGTCACCATGGACAAGGTTGCCGGGTACAAGAAAGGCGAGTCCAACAAGGACACACTCTCGGGGATTGTTGGCCCGCTGAAAATGTGGCTGGCGCCGCTGCCGAATGGCGCGACGATCCCGGTTCGCATCGAAGCCAAGACCGACAAGATCGGCACCGTGACGCTGCAAGCCTGGAAGCTGAAATTTACTCCGCTTGAGGACTAGGCTCGCTGCCCGTATAGCGGGGCGATGACCACAGCTGAAATCATTCAAACCGCAATCGCGAGCCTGTCCAATGGACGGGCTCGTGAAGCGATGACGGTGCTTGATCGCGGCCTCAAAACCGCCCCGAATGATCCGGTTCTATTGCAGATGAAAGCTGGCGCCGCTTGGCAAGCCGGTGATCTCTACGCCGCCGATGACAGTTTGCGCGCGCTGGTGAAAGCGAATGGCGGCGACACATCTGCGACTGATCTGATGATTGCCCAACTAGCACTTGATCTGCTCGAGTTTGATCGCAGCCGCGCCGCGATTGATCGCCTGCTGGTCAGCAATGAGCAGGTTGCGGGCGTGATCCCCGTGGCGGTGCGTCTGCTGGTCTGGCAAGGGGAACGCGAGCAAGCGCTGGACATCCTCGGGCAAGGATTGGCGGCTCAGCCCGGCGAGCCGCACCTGCTGGCGCTAGCCGTAACCCATGACCGCGACATGACAGCTGCGCGGCTGGCACAGGCCGAAGCGCTGGCACAGAGCCTCCCGGCGCAGGGCAATGCCAAGACCGGTCTTCTTTACCCATTGGCGCGCTACCATGATCGCAAAGGCGATTATAAAACTGCATGGGATTTGATGCAGCAAGCGAACCAATTGTCAGCCGCGCGAATGGACCTGCGCTTTGACGAGTTTAGCCGCGAGGGCCTGAAGGCTGGGCTGATCGACCGCGCCGCACGGGCGCTGAGCTTCGCCGGGACTCTCGCCGCTGCGCCAGCCGAGCCGGATCAGCGCCATATCTATCTGGTCGGTGCGCCGCGTACGGGCAGTTCCTTGCTGCAATCAATCTTGGCGGCGCATGACGGGGTGCAGAGCGCCGGCGAGCGCGGGGCGCTGCTGCCCTATCTGAACGGGCTATGTGATCAAAGCGATGCAACACCGCCGCCAGATTTCCTCAGCCAGATACAGGCCGCTGACCTGTCCGGGCTGGCGCGCGGCGGCCTGACCGCCCCGGTCCTGATCGACAAGACCACGCACAATTTGTTCATTGCGCCGCTGATCGCCGCGATCCATCCCGGTGCGCGGTTCGTCAACGTCACGCGCCGCCCGCAAGACGTAGTGCTGTCAATGCTGTTCCATGACTTCCCGCCAGCCTTCCCGGAAGCCTGCGATCTCGGCGCGATCATCGCGGTGCTGGAAGCGCGAGACGAAGTTGCAAGCCAGTTCAGCGCGGCCGGCTTCGATATTGCGCCGTTTAGTTTTGACGACTTCACCGCTGCGCCAGAGACACAAGGCGCAGCGCTGGCAAAAGCCGCCGGAATAAACTGGCAAGCCGAAACGCTGGACCCATCCAATCGCGTCGCAGCTGTACCGACCTTCAGCGCAGGCCAAGTGCGCCAACCGATCACGCCGACACTTGCCAATAAATGGCAACGATTTGAAGCGTTTATTCCAGCTTCTGACCGAGATGCGCTGCATAAATTGGCGGCAAACAGCGAGTAACAGATTTGTTATGGCGCGGCGGCTTGCTGCAGCGCGAACCACGCCCATATCTATCAGGCGTCAGCTGTTTCCTCCCCCTCGATACAAGCTGACCCAAGCTGGACCCAAATCCAGTGCGCTCTGCGCCGGCGCGTTCGGGACATCCCCTCCCCCCGAACGCGTTGACGCGCGCGCTGGCGCTGCTAAGCCCGCTGGATGACCAAATCAAACCTCAAAATCGTCAGCTGGAACATCAATTCTGTTCGCTTGCGTATGCCCAATATCGAAGCCTTCATTGCAGCTGAAAACCCCGACGTGATCTGTTTCCAAGAGATCAAATGCCAAAACGCCGAATTCCCCGAAAAAGCTTTCCGCGAAGCTGGGTTTGAGCATTTGGCGGTGAATGGTCAGCGCGGCGGTCATCACGGCGTCGCCATCGCCTCGCGCCTGCCGCTTGAGGTGCTTGAGACCCCGGCTTTGTGCCGCGAAGGCCATGCGCGGGTAAATGCCGTGCGCGTCGCCGGGTTGGAATTGCACAATATCTATCTGCCTGCAGGCGGCGACGTGCCGGACCCGGACAAGAATGACAAGTTCGCGCACAAGCTCGATTTCCTCGCCCGGCTCGGCAAGCATTACGGAAAGCTGGCCAAGGACGGCGCGCCGCGTGTGCTGGTCGGTGACCTCAACGTCGCGCCGCACGAGCAGGATGTCTGGTCGCACAAACAGCTGCTCAAAATCGTCTCGCACACGCCGATTGAAACCGAGAGCTTGGAGAAAGCCCGCAAGAAAGGCGGCTTCACCGATCTCGCCCGCCACATTCATGATGATGACCAGCGTCTGTATTCATGGTGGAGCTACCGCGCGAAAGACTGGGCCGCGAGCAATAAAGGCCGCCGCCTCGACCATATCTGGACCACAGATGCCGCCACGGCCCTGACCGATATGGACAGCTACCGCGTCCATCTCGGCTGGCGCGGCGGCTGGAAACCCAGCGATCACGCCCCGATCAGCATTGAGATCGGGCGGGGTTAGGGTTTGCTTTGGCTGATATGGACACGATACATCACGGCTCATGCCTCTGCAAAAGCATCCGTCTAACAGCTATTGGTGACCCACACTCCGTTTCGGCATGTCATTGCAAACAGTGCCGCAAACACACGGGTGCCCCAGCAGCCGTGTTTGTAGATTACGTTCTAAAAAATGTGGAGTTCACCGGCGAAACGATGAGTATCTACACATCATCGAAAGGCGTCCGTCGCGGGTTCTGCGGCACCTGCGGGTCAACGCTGACCTACCAAGCAGATAACCTTCCGGACATGATTCACCTACACATTGGTGTTTTCGACCGCCCAGCTGACTTTAAACCCAGTGCAAATGAGAGTGTCGAAAGTCAGCTACCTTGGCTGCACATTTCAACAGGCGGATCAAAACCCTAAACCACCCGCTCAACCATCATGTGCTTCACATTGGCGATGGCTTTGGCCGGGTTCAAATTTTTCGGACAGACCTGCGCGCAGTTCATGATGGTGTGGCAGCGGTAGAGTTTGAACGGGTCTTCGAGGTCGTCGAGGCGCTCGCCAGAGGCTTCGTCGCGGCTGTCGATTAACCAGCGATATGCCTGTAGCAATGCGGCAGGCCCGAGATATTTGTCGCCGTTCCACCAGTAGGATGGGCACGAGGTCGAACAACACGCGCACAGGATACACTCGTACAGGCCGTCGAGCTGTTCGCGGTCTTCCGGGGTCTGTTTCCACTCGCGTTCCGGGGCCGGTGTATCGGTCTTCAGGAACGGCTGCACATAAGCGTGCTGGGCGTAGAAATTGGTCAGGTCCGGGATCAGATCGCGCACCACGGGCAGGCTTGGCAGTGGCGCAATAGTGATCGTATTGCCAGCAACCTCGTCCCAGCCCTTGGTGCAGGCGATGGAATTGTGCCCGCCAATATTCATCGCGCAGGAGCCGCAAACCCCCTCGCGGCACGAGCGCCGGAAGGCCAGCGTCGCATCGATCTTGTTCTTGATATAGAGCAGGACGTCGAGCACCATCGGACCGCACAGGGTCGTATCAACGTGATAGGTGTCCCATCGCGGATTACCACCCTCTTCCGGGCTATATCGATAAATCCGGAACGCTTTGGTGGTTGTCGCACCATCAGGCTTGGGCCAGGTCTTGCCTTTGCCGACTTTCGAGTTCTTTGGAAGGGTGAGCTGAACCATGATCGTTTCCTAGTAAACCCGCTTGGCCGGGACGATATAATCGATATCGTCGGTCATCGTGTAATCGTGGACGGGGCGGTAATCGATGCTGACTTTGCCGCCCGTATCGACCCATGCCAGTGTGTGCTTCATCCATTCGCCATCGTCGCGATCCGAGAAGTCCTCGCGGGCATGCGCGCCGCGGCTTTCCTTGCGGTTCTCAGCCCCGGTAACCGTGACCACGGCTTGGCAGATCAGATTGTCGAACTCCAACGCTTCCATCAGGTCGGTGTTCCAGACCATTGTGCGGTCCTCGACATTCAGGCCGGGCAGCTTGCTATAGACGCCCGCGATCTTGGTCATGCCTTCGCTCATCACTTCGCCAGTGCGGAACACGGCGCAATTGTCTTGCATGGCTTTCTGCATTTCAAGGCGTAGATCAGCGACGGAATGCTCGCCCTTGGCATTGCGGTAACGGTCAAACCGGGCCGTGTGATCATCGGTTTGCGCATCGGTCAGGACAGGCTGGGTCGTCCCGGCCTCCAGTGTCTCACCGCAGCGCAGGCCTGCCGCGCGGCCAAACACAACCAGATCGATCAGCGAGTTGGACCCGAGCCGATTAGCGCCGTGAACCGACACACAAGCCGCCTCACCAACCGCCATCAGGCCCTCGACCACTGTATCTGGATCGTCGCCGGTCTTGGTCAGAACCTCGCCGTGGAAATTGGTCGGGATGCCGCCCATATTATAGTGAACCGTCGGCAAGACCGGGATCGGTTCCTTGGTCACATCAACGCCGGAGAAGATGCGCGCGGTCTCTGAAATGCCCGGCAGACGTTTGGCCAGCGTTTCGGCGGGTAGATGTTCAAGGTGCAGGTAGATATGGTCTTTCTCGGGGCCAACCCCGCGCCCTTCACGAATTTCAATCGTCATCGCGCGCGACACGACATCACGCGAAGCGAGGTCTTTCGCCGACGGCGCATAGCGCTCCATGAAGCGTTCGCCCTCAGAATTGGTCAGGTAGCCGCCTTCGCCGCGTGAACCTTCAGTGATCAAACAGCCGGCGCCATAAATTCCGGTCGGGTGGAATTGCACGAACTCCATGTCCTGCAAGGGCAAACCCGCACGCAGCACCATCGCATTGCCGTCGCCGGTACAAGTATGGGCTGAGGTACAGCTGAAGAAAGCGCGGCCATAACCGCCGGTCGCAAGAATAGTCTTCTGCGCCCGGAACCGGTGCAGCGTACCATCATCGAGCTTCCACGCGGTCACACCGCGGCAGACGCCGTCATCATCCATGATCAGATCAAGCGCGAAATATTCGATAAAGAACTCGGTCTCGTTCTTCAGCGCTTGGCCGTACAATGTGTGCAGCATGGCGTGGCCGGTGCGGTCAGCCGCGGCGCAGGTGCGCTGAGCTTCCGGGCCTTTGCCCATATTCTGCATCATCCCGCCGAACGGGCGCTGATAGATATTGCCCTCTTCGGTGCGCGAGAACGGCATGCCCCAATGTTCGAGCTCATACACCGCTTCAGGCGCGTTCTTGCAGAGATATTCAATCGAATCCTGATCGCCGAGCCAGTCAGAGCCTTTGACCGTGTCATACATATGCCAGCGCCAATTATCTTCGCTCATATTGCCCAGCGACGCCGCGATCCCGCCTTGCGCCGCAACCGTGTGAGAGCGCGTCGGGAAGACTTTAGTAATACAGGCGGTTTTCAGACCCGCCTGCGCCGCGCCCAAAGCTGCACGGAGGCCAGAGCCACCCGCCCCGACAACCACGACATCATAAGTATGGTCGATAAATTCGTAATCGCTCATCATTCGCCTCTCTTTGCGACGCGCCCTCAGACGCTCGCGGTAATCCAGATTTTCAGCACTGACAGGATCGCTGCAGCAAACAAAGCCATGACGGAAAACGTGTTCAAGATCATCAACGCCTGCCGACTGCCGGACTTGCCGATATAGTCCTCAATCACCGTCTGCATGCCGAGGCGCATATGATAGAGCGCGGCGCTAAGCGTCAGGATTAGCAGGATCGCATTGATCGGCTGGGCCACCCAGTCAATCGCGCCATCATAGCCTGCGCGGCAGGCCTGCACGATCGAATAGAGAAACCACGGCACCAGAAATACCAGTGCAATCGCAGTAACCCTCAGCCGGATATAATCACTGGTTCCCGCCCCAGAGGCCCCAAGCCCGCGAACCTTACGTGTATCAGTCGACATCTGCGCGCCCCCTTCTAAAAAATCGACGCCAGCGACCAGATGATCGCGGCGCCAGCTATTGCAAAGGCCATATTGAACAGCGACCACAGGCTCGCCGCTTTCGGTGAGAACCCGGCCCCCGGCCCGTCCCAGATCAGGTGCCGCAAGCCATTCGCCAAGTGGAACAGGACCGCCATCGTCCAGGCGAACAGCAGCAATTGTCCCGGCAGAGAGAACGCAATCAGTTCAATCACATGATAGGCTTCAGGCCCCATCGCCAATGCGACCAGCCACGCCCCGATCAGGAACGCGCCGCCATACAAACCGACGCCTGTAAGGCGGTGAAAAATCGACGCATACATCGTCGCATGCCAGTCCCAAATCTGCAGATGCGGGGACAGTGGACGGGTATCTTTTGCACTCGATCCTGCCATGGTGAAACTCCAACCTGATTGCATACGCTTGTGCGCGTTTCTAAGCAGGTCGCAATGTCTGTCAACGCGGCAAGAGAGGCCAATCACGTCATGTTCAACAAAATTGTTCTCGCGCTTGCTATTGTAGCCTCGCCGATTGCCGCCGCGACAGCCCAGAACGCATCGCCAGAGATTTCGCTGGGCAGTTTGATTGATCAATACGAAGCCTTCGCGCGTTCAGGCGACCCGGAGGCTGACGCCCGCGCCCGTGAAGCCCAGCCGCATCGCTGGGGCGACGTCACACCGGCCTATATCGCGCAGCGTGCTGCGACCGCGCAGAGCATGCTGGACGGCTTGAACCGGCTGCCAAATACTGGCGAAGGGCCCGAAGCGGCGATCTTGCGGCATCTCTTGCAAGGCGAGATCGACCGCCACGCCTTCGACACGGCGCGCATTCCCTTGGTCGGGGATTGGGGCTTCTTCGCTGAGCCGCACTTTGCCGCGATGAATACCCGCCTGACCAGCCGCGAGGATGCCGAGGCGTGGATTGACCGGTTGAATGATGTGCCGCGCTATTTTGCTGAGAATATCGTCAATATGCGGCGCGGTGTGCGCATGGGCTGGACCCCGCATGGCGATCCATTGGCCACCAGTATGGATCAGATCCGCGAACAGATCATGGTCGATATCACCACTAGCGGCCTCTACACGCCGTTCACCCAACTGCCTACCGATATGGACTCAAATGAGGCTGCGGCGTTACAAACACGCGGCCGGGTCGCGGTGTCGAACGCGGTTGCTGCTTACCGCAACCTGCTGCGGTTCATGGAGGTCGAGTACGCCCCGTTCGCGCGCGCGCAGCCGGGCATTGGCTCGCTCCCGGGCGGCGACGCGGCCTATGCCGCCGCGCTGGCCAATCATACAGCCGGGGCAGGCTATTCGGCTCAGGATATCCACAATCTCGGGCTTAGCGAAGTCGCCCGCATCCGCGCCGATATGGAAGCGATCATTACTGAAACGCGCTATGAAGGCAGCTTTGAGGAGTTCACCACGTTCCTGCGCACGGATCCGGGTTTCTATGCCCGCACACCGGAAGACTTGATCGAGAAAGCGTCCGAGATGGCCAAGCGTCTGGATGCGCTCCTGCCGCGATATTTCAGCGTCCTGCCGCGCCTGACTTATGGCGTCGAGGCGGTACCCGCTTCAATCGCGCCGGGCTACACCACTGGACGTTATTCCGGCGGTGACCTGAAGGCCGGGATTGCTGGCACCTATCTGGTCAACACTTACCGCTTGAACCAGCGCCCGCTTTACGAGCTGCCGGCCCTGTCGGCGCACGAGGCGGTTCCGGGCCACCACCTGCAGATATCGCTGGCCCAAGAACTCGAAGACATGCCGGAATTTCGCAAATCCTATTACACCACCGCGTTCGGTGAAGGCTGGGGTCTGTACGCCGAAAAGCTCGCCGGAGAAGCCGGGTTCTATCGCACGCCATATGAGCGGTTCGGCCAGCTCTCCTACGAGATGTGGCGCGCGTGCCGCCTTGTTGCCGATACTGGCCTGCACGCCTTTGGCTGGAGCCGGGCGCAAGCCGAAACCTGTTTCAACGACAATACCGCGCTCGCCCCGCTCAACATCGAAACCGAAGTGACCCGCTATATTGGCTGGCCCGGACAGGCCACGGCCTACAAGATTGGCGAGCTGAAAATTCTCGACCTGCGTAAGCGGGCCAAGGCCGCGCTCGGAGACAAGTTCGACATCCGCACCTTCCACGACCACCTACTCGGCGCAGGCGCAATGCCAATGGACGCGCTAGATGCCCGGATGACGGCATGGGTTGAGGGGCAACGCTAAGCCGCCCCTCAGAGTCTAAGCCTGTTTAACCGGCGTCTTGAGATAGACTTTGCCATCATCCTCAGCTGGTGGCAGCGCCCCGGCGCGGATGTTGACCTGCAAGCTTGGCAGGATCAGGCGCGGCGGTGCCAGCGTCGCATTACGCTTTTCGCGCACCGCAACAAAGTCAGCCTCACTCACACCATCACGGGCGTGAACATTGCTGGCACGCTGCTCGCCAATCGTGGCTTCCCAAGCAATTTCATCGCGGCCATCAGGCAGATAGTCATGCCCAACAAATACCCGCGTATCCTCTGGCAGCTCCAGAATCTTGCGAATCGAGCGGTACAGATCGGTTGAGCTACCGCCCGGAAAATCAGAGCGCGCCGTGCCATAATCCGGCATGAACATCGTATCGCCAATGAACGCGGCGTCGCCAATTACAAAGGTCAAACAGGCGGGCGTATGCCCCGGCGTGGACATGACCCGGGCCTCAAGATCGCCGATCTTGAAGGTCTCGCCATCTTCAAACAGGTGGTCAAAAACCTGCCCATCCGGGATCAGATCAACCGCGTTGAACACCGGCTTGAAGACTTTCTGAACTTCGGTGATCTTGGCCCCAATGCCATAGCGCGCGCCGGTTTGCTTGCGGATATAGTCAGCCGCTGACAAGTGATCGGCATGGGCGTGCGTGTCGAGCACCCAGTCGATCTTGAGGTCGCGCGTCTCCGCCTCTTTCAGAACCGCGTCGACTGTGCCGCTTGATAATGTGCCGCTTTCCAACTCGTAATCGAGCACCGGATCGATGATCGCCGCGCGCTTGGTTGCTGGATCAGCAATCAGATAGGTGATGGTTGCTGTGACCGGGTCGAAGAAACCTTTGATGTCCATTGTTTCAAATCCTTTCATGTGATGTAATCTATGTATTAGCCTTTACTAATTTAGTAATACGTAATATACCGGATACATGAAAACAACCTCTCTGGACCCGGCCATTCTAGCGCAAAACGCATCATCGGCGGCCGTTTTGCTCAAGATGATCGCCAATCAGCATCGTCTTTTGGTGCTGTGCCAACTGGTTACGGGCGAGCATAGCGCCGCTGATCTGCTGGCCGGTAGCACGCTGTCGCAATCGGCTTTGTCGCAGCATCTGTCGAAACTGCGCGAGCATGGATTGGTCACAACCCGGCGCGATGGCCTGTCGATTTATTACAGCATCGCCGACCCCGCCGTAACCCAGATCATGACGACGCTGGCCGAGATTTATCGCCCTGCCGAGACGATCTGAAACGGCGTAGGTTGAGCGGCAAACGCGGCCTGCCCGCCCATTCGACTGGCGTTCAGATACGCTGTGACATACCGCTAAGACCCTTCAAGCCTTGCAAAATGGAGCGTCAGATGCGGTTATTTTCTTTCTTGGGACTATTCAGCCTTGCTATCGCGCCCGTCGCCAGCGCCGACATCATGCGCGAACTGTCCCGGCTCGACGGCTACACGATCACCCATACCGGCACCGTAACCGGATATATTGACGAGGACGGCGAGGAGCAGGATTCCTATCGCGGCTGCGACTATGGCCGCGTCCTTATTGTCGATGACAAACTGCACGTGACCTGCAAGGAGTATGACTATAATTATGCCTCCTCGCCGACCATCATCATTCTGGAAAGATGGGGCCGCGCCATCGCGATTATTGACGAGGAAGTCTATAGCGTCAGTCTGGATTGATAAGGTTCTCTAAGCTCCATGAAACTCACAATCATTGAAGCGGGCCATGTCCCGGCCAGTATCAGCGCCGACTGGCCCTCATACCCGGCGATGTTCGAAGCCCTACTCGCCCCGCATATGCCCGGCCTCACGATTGAAACGGTCGAGCTATATAGCGGCGCAGCCTTGCCCAACCCGGCCAGCCTAGAGGCCATCCTGATCACCGGCGCTGCGGCGGGTGTCTATGACGATACGCCGTGGATGCAGCCGCTATTTGAGTTCATCCGCGCCGCCGCCGCTGCCGCAACGCCGCAAATCGGTATCTGTTTCGGGCATCAGGCGATTGCCAAGGCACTCGGCGCAGACGTCACCAAATCCGGCAAAGGCTGGGGCATTGGCCGCCACGATTATCAGATCGGCGCGCGCCCAGACTGGCTCGGCGACAGCAAGGCCGCCAGCTTCGCGCTCGGCGTCAGCCATCAGGATCAAGTCCAGTCCTTGCCGCCGGGCGCACGCGCCGTCGCAGGCAGTGATTTCTGCCCCTACGCCGCGATTGACTACCCGGCTGCGACCGCCATCAGCTTTCAGGGCCACCCGGAATATAGCCCCGCGTTTGCCTGCGCACTTTACGCCATTCGCAAAGGCACAATTCTAGCCAATGACAAGGTCGATGCCGCCTGTGACAGCTTCCGCCAGCCTCTGGACAATAATCTTGTCGGCGCGTGGATGGCGCGCTTCCTCAGCAACCACGCCAGTTAACCAAGCAATCGCAACGCCCAAAAGGCAGCGCGGCGAGCCGATTAACACTAATCTGGCTTGCAAATTGCTGTTCACCTCTCCAGAAACCCGAATCTGGACACTTTGGCTTAGGACGCACTTTACATGATCCCGAAACCCTGCACTGACATCGCCCCCAACACCCTCGAATTCGAGATCCTTCCGCTGGTCAAACCGACCGGATTTCGCGAGTATGATGCGCGCTGGTGGTTCAACGGCATCGGCCACGAGAAAGCGCCAGAGCTCAACTATACCGGCGTTCAGGCCCTCGGCTTTGGCATGGCGACCTTGTTCCACGAGCTCGGGGTTGAGCCGAAAGTCGTCACCGGCCACGATTTCCGCTCGATCAGCCAACCGATCAAGAACGCGCTCATCCTAGGCATGACCCAAGGCGGCTGCGAAGTGCTCGACGTCGGCCTTGCGCTTAGCCCGATGGTCTATTGGGCGCAGTTTGAACTCGACGCGGCGTGCTGCGCGATGGTCACGGCCAGCCACAATGAGAACGGCTGGACCGGGGTCAAAATGGGCGCTGACAAGCCGCTGACCTTTGGCCCGGTTGAGATGGGACGCCTGAAAGAGATCGTGCTCGGCGGCCATTTCCAACCGCGCGCTGGCGGCGGGCATTACCGCGTCGATGGCATCCGCGAGAAATATATCGCCAGCACCTCTGAGGGCGTCAAAATCAAGTGCCCCCTGAAAGTCATCGTCGCCTGCGGCAATGGCACGGCGGGCGCGTTTGCCCCAGATGCCCTGCGCGCTATGGGCGTCGACGTGATCGAGATGGATTGCAATCTCGACAACACCTTCCCGAAATACAATCCCAATCCCGAAGACGTCAAAATGCTGCACGAGATGGCGAAAGCCGTCAAAGAGCATGGCGCCGATATCGCGCTCGGCTTTGACGGTGACGGCGATCGCTGCGGCGTTGTCGATAATACCGGACAAGAAATTTTCGCTGACAAGATCGGCCTGATGCTGGCGCGCGACCTGTCCAAGGAATACCCAAATGCCAAATTCGTCGTCGATGTGAAATCCACTGGCCTGTACAAGACAGACCCGGTGCTCAAAGAAAACGGCGCAACCGTCGATTATTACAAGACCGGCCATTCCTATATCAAGCGCCGCACCAATGAACTCGACGCCCTCGCAGGCTTCGAGAAGTCCGGCCACTTCTTCTTCCGCCCGCCAATTGGGCTGGGCTATGATTGCGGCCTGATCGCGGCCAAAGCGATCCTCGAAATGCTCGACCGCAACCCAGACAAGACCATGGCCGACCTGAACAGCGAGCTTGGCGTCGCCTATACCTCGCTGACCATGTCGCCGCATTGCGATGACGAGATCAAATACGGCGTCATCGACAAAATGGTCGCCGAATATCAAGCCTTGAACGGCACGACCATTCTCGGCCGCAAAGTCGTCGACGTGAACACCGTCAACGGCGCCCGCGTCACCCTCGAAGATGGCTCATGGGTGCTGGTCCGCGCCAGCTCGAACAAGCCGGAACTCGTCGTCGTCGTCGAAAGCATGACCAGCGAAGACGACATGCGCGCCCTGTTCCACGACGAAGTCAAACCGCGTCTAGGCAAACACCCAGAAGTCGGCGCATATAATCAGGAAATTTAGGCCGCTCGCGGCCGTCTGGTCTTGGCGTCGGAGGAGGCATAGTAAACAAAGCTAGATGATGGAATGACGTGCAATGTGAGCCCAGTCTGCTGGCCATGTTTTGGATGTATGCGGATGATCGTCACTAATCCAAATTGCCCACAAAAGAAATATTCTGGTTTTCCCCGCCCAAGACTTTTATCTTAGCCATTAAGGTGCCGCCGGAATAGTTTGTTGGCGTCCTCAAATACACGCCTCTGCTAGAGGCCCGGTTTTTTCTGGGAGTTATGTACTCTGTTCCTCTGGGTCGCGAGCTATCCCTCCAAAAAATTGGGATAATCACATAATATTCTTTCGCCTTCAGATTTTCAAAAGAGGCTACGCCACTTTCGTTACATTTTACTCTTTTCGTATTCAAAAATTTCGTTTGGAAAACGCGGTGACTTTGAGTCACTTTAAGATCGGCGAGATCATATCCAAGGTCCGACCAAATCAATTCAGGTGTCGCATATATTGTAACGAACCCATTTTCTGCACTCGAATAAAACTGCCGCATTGTTCTTGTGGATTTTTTGGAAACAGGGATCGCGTAAGCGGTATGAGTGGCACAGTTTTTTAGTGTTCCGTCCGGTAGGTTAAGTTGAGAGCTCACTTCTAAGCCACCGCTTTGACGCTCAGCTTCAGCGGAGGACAATCCTGAAGTAATAAATATAAGTACTGCAAAAAATCGACAAATATAAACCACGTAAAAATAACTTCCGTTTGCGAACAATCAACTGAATCAATTCGTCCTTGCCATGCTAATACTGCCACCTCATCTAGGCAATCTATTCATGCGCTGCTCTGTTCTACGACCTGCGCATTTTTGTACGGGAGTAGGTCATGTTCACTCCTGACCAAAAGCAGCCCTCTATCCCCCAACTTTCCCCCACCACCACTCACATCCAGCGAATCAATCCCCGCCCTCTCGGGCCGTGATATACTTGCTCCCATGGAAGAGTT
>Ga0256847_1001165_pt1 | contig 14076 bp, 9 predicted proteins | sample TeddybearmetaG_FD_189099 | JGI IMG/M metagenome (GOLD analysis project Ga0256847, IMG submission 189099) | Hydrothermal vent microbial communities from East Pacific Rise, Pacific Ocean - Teddybear | ecosystem: Environmental > Aquatic > Marine > Hydrothermal vents | place: Pacific Ocean: East... | reverse complement strand
GCTAATTTATAAATCCTGGAATTAGATCCATTTAATAATCGTAATCGGTAGGATCTGTTTTCTACAGGCAACACAAAGTCCGGTTGACCGTTAATCATGATTTGATCACCCAGAAACCCCTGCATGCGTTGCATCATGTGGTTACTGTATTGAAGCTGATTATTACTATCAAAACTGCGATCCTGAATAACAATAGGCACGTCATATTGACCTTTAGGCAAAGCCAATGCCTGTTCTTCCTTATCGCTAACTATTATCAAACCTGCCAGACCTGAATATACTTGCTTGGCAGTTACACTGTGCGTGTGAGCATGATACCAGTATGTCCCAGCACGATTAAGAATTTCAAATTCATAAACGAATGTTTCACCATTATTTATCGCATACATGGGATTACCATCCATTTTGGATGGCACATGCAGACCATGCCAATGCAAAATTGACTCGGATGGCAAATTGTTTTTCAGATAAATTCTAACTTTTTGACCGGTTTGAAAATGAAGTGTAGGTGCCAGATATGTTCCTGATAGATTTTCTACAGTCTTAGATGAACCTTTCAGGACCTTACCAAAGACTTTCCAGACCCGGGTTTTGGGACCGTCAAAAATGGGAATATTTACCACTTCCTGTTTCAGTTCAATTTCAACATCTGCATTAAAATTTGCCGATGGTTTGTTAGCTGCACCAGAGCTGGCAGCATGTACAAAAGCTGGATAGGTTGCCGCAGCCGCTGCAGAGACCCCGGTATATTTCAAAAAATTACGGCGTTGTGAGTTGATTTTGCTATTCATGGCACACCTCTTCAGCTCGAATATTAGTTTATTAGATTACAATAATAATTCAAGGTTCAAATTAAGGCAAGCTCTTCTTTGCTGATACTAGTTACCCTATCGCAAGCTACTCTCGCTTTTGAGGTTTGTAGGTTAACTTCACAAACGGTGTCATTCCGACCATCGGGAAGGATTTTGAGGCTAAGGGAGGTGGAAACAAATAATCGTCCAATCTCACTGGCCTTTTTATCTCTGTTTAAATCTTCTCAATCGTCACGTAGAATGACTATGCTCCTCTTGAGAAGATTTAAACAATAATAAACTACCGCATGATATTTGGATGATTATTTATTACCACCTCCCTAAGCACAACTTGAGCAACAAGATTTCTTTACACTTGCTGACTGTCTCTAGAGTTATTCAAGTAATAATAAGAATTGATTGAGGCCTATACTTAATTAATTGAAATATCCAATAGAATCTAAATCTAACCTCACAAGAGATTAGATTTAGTCAGGTCAATTTAACCTAGAAAATTAATTATTTCCTTTGTGTTTTAATCGAGTCATATTGGATGCTCTTAGCCGCTCGATTTCTTTTCACTTGTTGATCCAGCATACTACCTGCAAAGGCATCGTCTACCTGTTCTTCCATTACGTCCAGTTTACCTTTCATTTCAGCTGAAGCTAATGGTAAATTGCTAACTGCTGCTGCGGCTTCTACCTCTTTACGATATGTAATAATGGCTTGTTTAGCTTGATCTTTTTTTCCTTCTCTTAGCCATTTACTTAACTTTTTCTTCATTCTGCCTAAATTGTTTTCTACCCAGCTATTTTGATAGACCTCTTTATCTATAGATTGCAGAGCCTGAATACGCTGTTCCGGAGCAACTACCGCCAAAACTAATGATTCTGAATCAATTTGAGTTTGTAACTGCTGTCCATCAACTTGATAATTCAGTTGCATTGTACCTAAAGAAACAGAACCCATATTTCCTGTGGGCACATTAAAGGTCATTACAAAATGTTTGTTAGTATTCGATAACATTTGTCCAGTTGCGATTCTAATGGTTGATGAACCGACATAAGTCATCGGATACCCACCCGCATCAATTAATTTAACACCATCGCCTAGGGATATTTCCAGTGTACTGCTATTAGCATATATATTTCTAGTATCATTTAAATCTCTGGCAAGAATAGCCCCCAGTCCAGATAAATCTTCAAGATAAGAATAATGTCCCATGCCATAGTCAGCCAGTTTAGCCATAAGATTTTCATTAAAGCCTAAACCCATACCTATGGATGATAAAACAGCACCATAACGAGTAGCTGTTGCTGCCATTTGAGCCAGTTGCTCTGGATTTGTAATTCCCTGATTAGCCTGACCATCTGATAGTAGTAATATTTTACGCGCTCTTTCACTGTGATTATTTTCCAATAATCTCAATGCTGCATTTAAGCCATCACTCATATTAGTTCCACCTGATGCCTTAATTGAACTCACCACATTATTTAAATAGCCACGGGTAGCTGCTGTAACGTTAACTAATGGTGATTGAACAATTGCATTATCTGCAAATGAAACCAGGGCAAAACGATCATTATTTTGTAATCGCCCTAACACATCCCATATGGCTGCTTTTGCATAAGGCATTTTTTTTGCCTCTGACATAGAACCGCTTCGATCTAATACAATAATCATATCGGTTGCACGTTGCCGCTGTCGAATATTGTTCACTGTGAGAGGAACAAATGTCATATCCAAAAAAACCGTGTTAGCCCCATGCTGAACTAATTTGCTTTGTGACAATTTACTTTGTATCTGTATTTGCTTAGAGCCTTGCCAAGGTATATGAGGAATGCTTCTAGCCCAGGCTGTTTGAGTTGTTATAATTATTAATAGGACTATTTTGCTGGTTTTGTATAAATCGTTCATTTTCACTCTCCTGTTGGGTTAAGGTGGTATTATCTTACCCAAAGTAAGTCATTGATTTTAGACATGGAGTTGTAAAATTGACCTTGTGATTTTTTACATATTTTTTACAATTGATAATCTAAAAATGACTAAAATAATTTTTCATTACTGAAACTGAAAATATGATGTCGAAACTTAAATTACTTATTGTTGAAGATGAACAAGCCATCTTACAAGGCCTTGTTGACGTGTTTATTTATCATGGCTTTGAGGTTGATTCGGCTGACGATGGAAAAGTGGGATTAGAAAAAGCACTCACTGGACAATATGCTTTAGTTTTGCTGGATGTCATGTTGCCCTCTATGGATGGTTTTACAATCTGTAACAAAATAAGAGAACAAGATAAGAATCAGCCTATTATTATGCTGACGGCAAAGTCATCTGAAGAAGATATTATTAACGGCTTAACTTTAGGTGCTGATGATTATATTGCCAAACCATTTTCTGTCAGAGAACTGGTGTTAAGAGTAAATACAGTACTTAAAAGATCAAAGCCCCATAACCATGAAAATTCAATTTTGCAAATTGGCCATATTCAGATTGATACGGCTAATTTAATCCAGCTGCATGCAGATAATCCTAATCACTTTTCCAGACGTGAATTAGAAATACTACATTATTTACAACATAATTCAGCACGACCTGTTTCCAGAGAAGAGTTATTGGAACAAGTTTGGGGCTATAAACAAGCTGATGCGATTGAAACCCGAACAGTTGATATTCATATTGCAAAATTACGTCGTAAAATAGAAACTGATCCCAAACAACCTGCTCTGATTGTGACTGTTAGAGGTGAAGGCTATCGCTTGATTCAGGCAAGTGGATGAAAAATATTACACTTAACCCAGACAAACAAAAAAGGCGCTTACGCTGGACCTTACTGCTTTTTTTTATAGTCTTGTCATTGCCTGTTTATTATTTATTACAGACAGTCTATACACAATTAGAAAACCAGGCCTATTTTAATGCTCGGCATCAGGCAGAAAAACTGGTTGCTCAAATAGAACGTAATTTACAACAGCTACTGAAAGCAGAACAAAATCGACCCATAGCCGAATACAGTTTTTTTAATATACTGGAAAACCCTCTACTATCAGAATCTGCCGGGGTTAAATTTTCCCCTTTATCTGAAGTGCCTCCAAAAACTGATATTAAAGGTCTGGTAGGATATTTCCAGATAAATACTGACGGCTCATTCCATACTCCTGCATTACCTGATTTAGGACAAGATAATATATCGGGCTTAAGTCTTTCTGAGCTGGAACGTCGACTGGCGTTAAAACAACAATTGCGGCTGTTATTATCTAGCAAAATACCCCAACGAAAGGACTCAAACCTAAAACAGGCGATCAATCGCACTCAATCAATTAATCAGATCTTTAAAACAGAGTCAGCAGCAAAGCAACAGCAATCGTACATCGAAGAATTTAAGCAAGATAAAATTATTGTGGCTAATAATATGCCATCAACAATCAAAGCATTAGAGATAAAAAAACATTCACCAGACTTTCAATTTCATACCGATGACATTTCCACAAACAAATTACCACAAACACTGGGTAAATCAGCAAAAAAATATAGAACCAGAAAAGAAATAGTACAATTACCAGACCAGACCATGGCAAGTAGTTATTTTAATAAGCCTAAAGAACAAGCCGAGTTTGCTATGCCTGAACAAGGAAGCATAGATACAACAAACATAACTCATGCTTTGGGAACAATTAATCCCGCGGACTCAAGCATTAATATATTTAGTTTTGAAAGTGAAGTTACACCTTTGCAACTGTTATTAATAGGCCAGGATTACTTTTGTTTTTATCGTTATGTCTGGCATGATAACAATCGATATACACAAGGGTTTATCGTAAAAAACAATGATTTTTTAATGGCAATGGCATTACCTTTGTTAAATTCAACAGAATTCAGCAATTTGATTTTTTTAAATCAGAGCCATTTACTGCTTAAAATAAACATATCTGCCTCAAATCAACAATACAAACTTTATAGCCGTCAACTATCCATTCCTTTTCAAAACCTGGAACTGATTGTAAATGCTGCTAAGTTATCTGATGTTCCAGGCGAATTACTCATTGATTTAATTGCTCTTTCCATTTTCAGCATTTTTTTTATTGGTTTTATCTTTTTCTATCGTTTAGGCAGTCGCCAAATCGCTTTAGCCAAACAACAACAAAACTTTATTTCTGCGGTTAGTCATGAACTCAAAACACCTCTGACTTCCATTAGAATGTATGGTGAAATGCTGCGTTCTGGCTGGATAACGGATGAAACTAAAAAACAAAATTATTATGATTTTATTTTTTTTGAAAGTGAACGGCTTTCACGCTTAATTGCAAATGTTTTACAGCTTGCACGTTTAGGACATCAAAAACACAATACTGAAATTATTACTACTTCCGCTCAAGATTTATGCGCTCGTATTTCATCAAAAGTTGAGGCTCAAATAGAAGCATCATCTTTTCAATTGAGTCTATTGGAACCTTCAAAAATAACAGCAAAAATTGATATAAAAGTGGATGAAGATGCTTTCTTTCAGATTGTGATTAATCTGGTTGATAATGCAATTAAATTTGCTAATAAATCAAATAATAAAAGTATAGATATCGGTTTTGAAGTCTCAAAAAATGCTAAGTATGTTAGCTTCTATATACGCGATTATGGCCCTGGAATTAAGAAAGACCAGCTGAAGAAAATCTTCCAGTTATTTTATCGCTCAGGTGATGAGCTAACTCGAACTACCCCAGGAACAGGTATAGGACTTGCCTTGGTTGCTCAATTAGCCGAATCCATGCATGCGAATATTAATGTAGTCAACAAACACCCAGGCACTGAATTTCAAATAAAACTACCTACTATTCAAAATTAGATATTGACTTCTGCATGAGCTAAAGCAAGTAATTCTGAGGCAACATCCATGTGCGTCTTATTTGTTTTTTTGAAATCCGAAACTTTAGTTAAAACAGCTAATAAGCAGACTAATTTGACATTTTTTGAGCCTTGTTCATGTTTATGCTTTTTCAGTCAGACACTAATTAATATAGACAACAATTATCCTTGCCTAAGAAAGGACTAACTGCCAAGATAAATAACGCAAGACTGGGTGGTATCATGAAACGGCTCAGGGAACGGATCGCACGTTCAGGTTAACGCCCGTATATGTCGAAAAAGCACGTAGACTCACATACCAAGTCCCTGGTTGTGGATTTGAAATTTGACAGCGCTCATTATTGCCATTCAAATAAGGGCGACAATTAAATAGCTTGCTGGTTGGCAAGGCGCTCGATCGTACATATAGGTCAGCGTCTCCATTACCGCTGGAAATTGTGGCGATTAAGGAGCGGGTACCAACCGGAATGTTTATTTTGAAATCTGACCATTGACCGGTACTTCTGGCCAAATTTGGGATTACTAATAGGTTTCCGTTATCAGCACCTCCTGTGTTGGGCGGATCAAAATGGGCCAACAAATTAACACCGGAAAACGCTTTGAACGCCCGAATCATGACGTGGTAGGTTCCCGTCTGGATGTTACTGATGGTACAGCTTTCATTATTTCCGTTCAGATAAGGGCGGCAATCATATATGTCAAGCGTGGGCTGAGTCGCGTATTGGACGTATAGGTCTGCATCGCCTACTCCCCCCTGGATGGAGAAAGACAGATTGCTAGCACCCGCCGGAACTTCGAATTTGAAGTAAAGCGATTGTCCGTTGCTGGAAAGTAGGTTAGTTTGAGCAACATCGTTGGTCAGGGTGTTGTCAACTCCTGAACTGCCTTGAGCTGCGAGAACGACTGCTTCTGCAGCATCTGCCAGGCCTTGCCCACAACCTGTACAGGGGGAGGGAAAAGATCGTGCACTCTGTTTAATGATAGTTTCAACTTGATCCGGCTGAAGGGACGGATCAACCTCATAAAGTAATGCTGCCAGTCCAGAAATATGCGGTGTAGCCATACTGGTCCCCTGGTAATTGCCAAAGGAATCATTTCCAGGGCTTGTTTTCCCAGTATTGAGTGTCGACAAAATTCCGTTGGATGAAGATGAACGGGTCTCTCCACCTGGAGCAGCAACATCCACGATAGAGCCAAAGTTGGAATAAAAGGCTCGCCCACCATCCCGGTTAGTTGCAGCCACGGTAATTACACCGTTGCAGTTTGCTGGATTGGAGTTGGATGCGTTCTGCTTCTCGTTTCCTGCTGCCACCACTACAGTGGCACCGTTGGCTCTGGCTGTATCGATAGCTGACTGCTGAGTTTGGCTGCACGGACCTGAACCACCCAGGCTCAGATTGATCACTTGAGCAGGATTGGAGTTAGCCGGTACTCCAGTGACAGTGCCCCCCGAGGCCCAGACTATCCCGTCTGAGATGTCAGAAAGGAAACCACCACAGCGGCCTAGCACCCTAACTGGAAGAATCTTAGCCCCAAATGCCACGCCAGCAACACCTATGCCATTATTTGTTATGGCGGCAATTGTGCCGGATACATGAGTACCGTGCCAACTACTGTTTCTTGCTCGCGGCGGCCGGTTTGTACCGCAATCACCCACCAGAGTTGAGTCACCGGAATCAAACGCGTTCGCGTCACGCCCATCTCCATCATTAGCCACAAACGGATCAGAGATCATGTCATAGCCTGATAATAAATTGGAATTCAGGTCTGCATGGGGCCGAACACCTGTATCTATCACCGCAACAACAACCCCAACCCCACTGGTTTGATCCCAAGCTGCCGGCAGGTTCATACCGCCAACAGTTTCAAAATAATTCCATTGTTGAGGATAGAGCGCATCATCGGGAACGAATTTAGGTTGGAGTAGGCGATCCGGTTCAACATAATCAATCTCCGGATCCAATTCCATGTCTTCAAGTTCCTTTTCTAGTTCTTCATCATCTACCCATTCATCGAGCTCGAAAACGACGGCACCAGTCGATGTCTTATGAAGGTAGTGGACTGCTCTGCTCGTTAAACCCTGGATTTTCGTTGTATGTTCTGTTTCCTGGTCTGTATTGTCCGAAGCTGCCGATGCTGGGGAAACTGTCTGATTTACAAACTTCACGATAATCCGATTGGTCATAGGTCCTGCTACGGCGATCGAGGGAATGGTCGCTGTTATCATCAGCACTGCGATTACCCAATAGTTATTTTTGGAACTGGGGAATCCGATTCCGAATGAACTGAGATTGAAGGTTTGCATGATTTTCCTCTTGTCTAATTGGACATTGTGTTATTAATTTATTGGCAAATAATCAAGCCGCAGGTTATTTCCACACTGGCTTTCAAGACACGGCGTCAATACGTCCATAGCAGTAATCAGCTCCTGCTTTAAGTGCACTACCCGCCCATGTACTTCGTAGGCTAGGTGACTGCTTCCTGCTATCAACAGTCTTTAAAACTAACATTGAAACAACTGGCTACATTAAGTAACCTGTGGTTTGAAAATAAGCATATTAATTTATTAACATAAATCCAAAAAAATACCTTTTAGCTTTAATCTTTCGGAGTTGTAACGTTTCGATAAAACAAAGCAAATAACAGACCATATATTTCTAAAACCATCTAACACTCGAAAACCGGTTCAATCTACAAAAATAACCAGAGATTGTATGGGAATACAGATACCCCGTTGTCGGGTGATGGCGACACAGCACTCACCCAAAATTTACATGTAAAGAATAATAACTTTAAAAACAGCAAGATAAATCTGTCGCTAAATTGTAAAAGTAAAATCTAATATTTAATTTCATTCAAAATTAGCAACCGATCTTCCCAAAGTATAAATCCCCCCCCTGCTTAGGAAGAAAGGCACAGGCTATTAATTTATCTGGCTATCTGCAAATGGAGACGTTGCGATCAGAGTTTACGATGTGCATGGGTGGAGCTGTTTTCTGCCAGAGATGTACATACGCTTCCTGTAAAATCAATACCCTGCATCTTTCCAAGTTGTTGGGTGAGTAGTTACAAATATTCTAAAGATAATATTTGTGCTTATGTTTTATATTCTGATGCAGGTGCCTACGGTGTTATCAGTAGAACAGAAGAGGAAGCTAGCCCTCAAACTGATTTGCACAAAGTGCGAGTACACAGGTCAGTTGAAGTGAGTCATTATATTATTGACTGGGTGTTTGATGAAGATCGCTCAATTATTTGCACTGACTTTGGCCCTGAATACGTGACCCGCCTCAGACGATTTGCGATTGGACTCATTAAATCAAAGGGAATCAAGATTGTTTCGAAAAAGATGAGGCAGTTGAGCAAGAAAATGAGATCAGTTCTGGATTATTTAAAGATTACAAACAACAGAACAAAGTCATGTTCAGCTAGTACCTGGCTTAAGAACGAATTAACCCTGATGGTCCTCTTGAGAAGATTTAAAAACAAATAATAATTCTGTATGATATTTGGATGATTATTTATTTCCACCTTCCTAAGCCCTTTCATTGTTCTAAGAGGTGAGTTAGAATCTATATATATAGCTATAGAATTTGGGGAAGTATCCCATGAGCAATCAATCAATTACCGAATACCTATCGAATCACGCATTTTTTTCTGAGCTTAATGTAGAGGTCGTGAATTACCTTTGCGAGTGCGTGAGTGTACATAAAATCAAAAAAGGGCAGATCCTGTTTCAACAAGGCGAACGTGCGGACAAGTTTTATATTGTCCGCAATGGTCAAATCTCGATACAGATCCCTGCAGTAATGGGCCCAACATTAGAAATACAAACTCTGGGTAAAGACCAGGTTTTGGGCTGGTCCTGGTTAATTTCCCCCTATCAATGGAGTTTTCAGGCCAAAACTGAAGAGAACACTGAATTACTGGAGTTTGACGGCACCGCCTTACTGGCACGATGTGAGCAAGATCCACAATTTGGCTACGTACTGTTAAAGAGATTTGCAGAATTGATGGCCCAGCGACTTGATGCTGCTCGCTTAAAAATGATGGACGAATGGAACCCCGCCGGGTTTGCCTAATGTGTATACATACTCCCTAAAGTTCTTGCATTCTATTCCTGCTCCCTTGGAGAAGAAGACAAGGTGCGAAAACCTTGAAGACGATCTATATGTCATTCTGATTAAAACGAGGAATCTTAAGCTTAGACTATGAGTTCAGCCATAAAGATTTCTCGGTAATGGCTTCTGCATAAACCTCATGGAGGTGGTGAATACAGGTATTGCAGGAGCAATATATCTGTCCCAACAGTCGTCCCGATGGTCGAAATTACAGTAAAATCAATCTGCCTTTGGAAAAAGTACAGAATTATTATATTTTTTTACTGTTAATAATTTGAGTAAACCAGACTTTCCAACGTTGATATTTTTCTTCCAGTGCATGAGATTCTTTAGTTGGTAATATAGGTTCTGACTGTCTGTTATAGATAGCTGGAAGATTTTTAACAAGAATAGCTACTCCTATCAAACCTGAATGCTTCTGTAATAGTTTAAACACTGGAGCAGGACTACATAAAGCAATCCCCTGTTGAATACAAGGTAGGGCTGATAATCCTCCTGACAGAAAAACTTTGTGAATTTCAGCCTGCTGATTGAATTCTTCCAATATCAGCACTACTCGAAATATTATGCCTTCCAATAATAAACATGCAACCTGCTGTTTTGTTAATTCATCAGTCGCTTTGGAAAACACCAGACCTATATCTTGACGAAAATAAGGTGCTCCAACCCCACTGGGTTCAGCAATGCAATAAATATCTTCAATTGCAGCCAGATGTTCCATTTTACAACTCTCAAAAGGATAGGGCTTAAGTGCAGCAGAGATTGAGTTAAGTGAGCCTTCAACAGCCTTATACATACACTTGTTTGTATCCTGATAGACCATTGTATTTAGATAACCAGTATTTTCCATATTTACAAGTTCATCTGTATAGCGAATGACAAAACCACCTGTACCTAAGTTAACCAGTACTTCTGAATCATTTTTTTCAATACTTGCCAACAACGCAGCCGATTGATCAGCAACGCTAGTCACAAGAGTAGTCCCATCAACAAGTTCCAGATTTAAGCCAGTAGATGAACAAATTTTAGGTAAAAATTGTAATGGAATTTTAAAAATATCAGACAAATAATTAGACCATTGCCCAGTATGCATATCCATCAACTGTGTTCTAGCAGCCATGGAAGCATCTGTCAGATAAAATTTTCCAGCAGTCCAGTGCCAGATTAAAAAACTATCTAAAGTACCAATACAAAGTTTATTACTTAGCAAACCTTGTAATAACTCAGGTTGATTCTGAAACAACACCCGTACTTTTGCAGCAAAATAATAAGCCGTTAAAGGCAATCCAGTAATTTTTCTGATCTGGAAATTATGAGCCTGTAATTCCTTGCACGTTGATGCTCCCCGGTTATCCTGCCATGAAATAAGTGAAGTCACGGGAAGTCCATTATTTCTATTCCAAAGCAGAAAAGATGAGCGTTGATAACAAAGACCCAGTGAAGGTTTTGCTAGGCAATGTACCTGACATTTTTCTATCAATTGTTCCACAGTTGCCAGATAAGCCAAAGCATCACTGACATAATGGCCCTGGTTGATAGATATTTTAGGTGCAGGAAGTGAAAAAATTGTTTCAAATTGTAGATTATCTGTACAAACTGCCGCTTTTATAGCTGTTGTTCCCAGGTCAACAACAATTGTGTTTAGTGCAGTAGCCATTTTTGTGTGCACGCTTTGACTTCTGCCTTTTGTCTAACCAGATCCCACTTCAATGTTTTTGCACAAATTGCAGCAATTTGTATTAATTCAGCTTCCGTCATTCTATAGAGAATAATTATTGGTATGCGTCTACGTAGTAGATCCTCCAGATGAAATACCATCTCGTGCTTTAAACAAAAAATTAAATCTGCAACAATCAGTGGCACTGTTGCCGTAATTCGTTCGGCTAGATGCGGGTCTTGCTCTATGATATAGAAAATTTCTGAAACACGGTTTCCATGTCTACGTAATAACCATAATGTACTTTCACTATCTATACCTAAACTTTGTGCCTTAGCGGTCATATTTACTGACCATACTCTGAAATTTCCTTCGGGTAGCCAGGGGAAAGGGGTAATATCGGTTTTACTTGTTGTATTGTTAGCCAGATATTTGCATACGGCATTAACTATTTGTTCTGCATCTTCACGTGATGAAGTTAATTTTCCACCTATGGAATGAAATAAACCTGTTTTTTCTGATTTCAATTCCCATTCTCGTGTTACTTTAGAAGGAGAGCTTTGCGTACTGTGCTGCAATACTCTAAGTCCTGCAAATTGACCTTGAATATCTTTTATTGTCCATTGTGTTGTTAAAGCCTGATTAGCTTCGTCTAGCAGATAATCAATATCTTCTTTGTCAACAGTCAGATGATTAATATCCCCTTTAAAATCGGTATCAGTAGTACCCAGCAACGTCAAACCATACCAGGGAATAATAAAGAACACCCTGCCATCACTTTTGGCTGTTAAAAGCAGTGCTTCCTTATCAAGTACTTTAGGGAGAATTAAATGAACGCCTTTAGACAAACGACACCATTGTTTTTCTGGATGGGGTGTAGATAACCAATGTCCGGTTGTTGTTACCACAGCGGATGTCTGAATTGAGTAATTATCTCCACTAATTTTATCGCTTAACTCAGCACCGGAAATAACATCGTTTTCTTCTAAAATATCAGTAACCTGACAGTAATTTAAGCAAATTGCTCCCGCTGCACATGCACCATCAATAATTTCCAGTACAAAACGGGCATCATCCGTTTGTGCATCCAGATAAGTAAAACCACTCTTAAGATATTTAGTATCAAGGCAAGGAAAACGATGTGAAAATGATTCAACGTCAAAATGTTGATGCGTTTGTTGAGAATGAGATGTCCCAGCTAAAATATCATATATCGACAGCCCGATTTTTAAACGTAACACCCCTAATCGACTGTCTTTGTTAACAGGTACACCAAAACGAAGTGGCCAAACACGGTAAGGCGCTGCATCGATAAGTCGTTGTCTTTCAACTAGTGATTTTTTGACCACCCCAAAGTCCATGGTTTCCAGATAACGTAAGCCACCATGAATCAATTTACTGGAAGCAGATGAAGTTCCACTAGCCCAGTCACCCTTATCAACGATAATGACTTTTAGACCGCGTAAAGCAGCAGCATAGGCAGTCCAGGCACCGTAAATACCACCGCCACAAACTAACAGGTCAAACTGTTGATGTTGAGTAGGGCCTTGAGATCTCTGCATCAGTCCCTCAAAAGTAATGCTTTTGCTGGATCATCAGTAATCAAAATATCAACCTCCAGACTTAATGCTTTTTGAATTTCCTGTTGCGTGTTACAAGTATAAGTCACTATCAGTTTATTATGATCTCGCAAAAAGGAGACTAACTCAGTGTTTAGAATACTAATGGGATGACATGCACCCGCAAGAAAATTATTTTTGTTAAAGCTTTTTTTAACTTCGGAGAGAGAATCTGAGTCCTTAAAAGCAAAAACCAGAGGAATCTTTGTTCCCAGCTGATTAGCATATTGCAAACAGTTCAGATTAAATGAAGATATAAAAACATCCCAATTTTTTGATGAGCCTATAATCTGCAGGCATTGTTGCATTTTAAACTGATGTCTTTGAGTATCTTCCCAGTCTCGATTCTTTATTTCAATCTGTAATTTGCAGCGATTCCTATACTGCTCAACAAACTCCTGTAGACATAAAACAACTTCAGCTTCAGCCCCGTTAAAATACGCCGCAAAATTAATTTGTTTAAGTTGTTCATAATTAAAGTCATCGATGCGTTTGCCAGGGTAACCCAATTTATCGAGAAAGCGGTCATGCCATAAAACAGACACTTCATCTTGAGTTAACTGTACATCTGTTTCAATACCATCAATTGCATACATTAATGCTTTATCAAACGCCAGTCGGGTATTATCTGCAGCTTCTGTTCTTGCTCCACGGTGTGCGTATATCTGACAGAGTTTTGATCGCCTGGTTTTCATTTTTTTGCTGACCTTTTTTAGACTTCATCTATAGTAAAGATACTGCTAAACACTTTTCGGGAATAAAAAATCTCGTAAATATGGACAATCCTATCTTATATATAGTTTCCTGAAAAAGCACTTGTTACTCCTTCAACTATGATTTCATCAACACATAAACACTTTGCTAATATTCCTGTTGATAGCTAATATTGTTATTAAATCAACCACCCTGCAATGATCCTAGAAAAATCAGTTGATCGCTGAAAATTTACAAAAGCTATTGAATGTAGTGGGTAGTCAAGTTTAATGTGAGTCACCCATTTGGTGGAGGTCAACCGCTCCATGGTTTTG
>Ga0256847_1001164_pt1 | contig 14077 bp, 10 predicted proteins | sample TeddybearmetaG_FD_189099 | JGI IMG/M metagenome (GOLD analysis project Ga0256847, IMG submission 189099) | Hydrothermal vent microbial communities from East Pacific Rise, Pacific Ocean - Teddybear | ecosystem: Environmental > Aquatic > Marine > Hydrothermal vents | place: Pacific Ocean: East... | reverse complement strand
TGAAGCATAAGTTTTAATGCTTTTTGGAGTTCAAAGCGAAGCTTTGTTGGCTGCATTTACAAAGATTCACAAAGCTTCGCTTTGAACTCCAAAATACTTGATAATTTGTGCTTCACTACTTAACTTTGAATATGATGAAAATAAAAGCAAATCAAATAAATTAAATCTAAAAATTATACAGCAATAATAACTTACAGAAATAAAAACACAAGGATTATATCTGTAAGAAGATCCAGAGACAAGGAGATAAAACTTTATGAAAGCATCAGAGCTAGATAATAAATTTGATGACAATCAAGAAGATGTATTGGACGATTTTGATACATCAAAAATTAAAATGATAAATGAAGAACCCAAAAGAGTTAATATTGATTTTCCTTCATGGATGATACTATCTATTGATAGAGAAGCACAACACATTGGAGTAAGTCGTCAGGCAGTTATTAAGATGTGGTTAGCAGATAAATTAAAAGATTTAAACAAACCTTTTACTGTCAGCGTGTCGGATTAAACTGCTAAAGCAGCACACAAATATTTGAGTTACTGCCTTGGGGTTATTACCTAAAACAATTGCAAGTTAATCTATTAAAAGTATTTACAATAAGCTTGTTGATTAAAATATTCATCAAAGTAAAATATTAACTGGTGAAAAATACTGGGATAAATTTGTGATTGTATTACCGCAGTCAGTTTATGTGCTGGTGCCAATTTTTTTAGTCGCCAATAGTGTTTTTTTGCGGTGCGACTATCATCAATTGATTGATGGTATAATGCCATCAAACCAGTAAAAGCGGTAAATTCAGAAATATGAAATACTTCTCGATTTGGATACAACATTTTTAAATCAAATTTTTTTTGAAATATAATGGGTATTTGTTCTAAGCTACCCAGCCTCAAACAGCGAAACGCATATTGAGTTTTAGCAAATAAATAATCAGGATATTTGCGATAAAGTTGTTCTAATAAAACTTCAGATTTATCTGATTGACCGGTTGCATCATAACTTGCTTTCAAATAATTATAAAGAACAGGTACTTGTGGATATTTAGTGATTAACTTAACTAAAGGGCTAATAGCTTGTTCTGGGCTATTCCGCATCAATTTATATAATTTTTGAACTTCTGCCTGTACTTGGTATGGTAAAGCTTTGATGCTTTGATGAGGTAATGCCTCGTAAGTTATTTCATAACCTAAATGTACTACAGCTTGTTTATCATTGGAGATTTTCTTAGTGAAATTAAACATAATTTATTACCTTTTTGATCCTCGTCTTATTTGTCATAATAGCAAAATAGGCAATAAAAATACCAAATTTAAATATCTATTGAATTTAATTTTATTACTCACCTTAGTAGCTTGTAGTGATAATGAGCAAAGCACTGTATCTATTGATGAATTTGAAAAATTAAATAAGATTGAACAAGCTCAATTGAACTTAGAGGTGCCAAGTTTATCAGCTTGGGGAAAAGTCTCAGAAATTAAGATGGCGGTTGGTGATAATGTTGAATTGCAAGCCATATTAAAAAGTAAAAATGGAGATGCAATTGCTAATAAGCCTTTATCCATTACTTCCAGTAGTGGCAATTTTTTTACCGAAAATAATTTATTTACAGATAATAAGGGTAAAACTACAAGTCTATTATTAGCAACTGTAGTTGGAAAGGATAAAATTACAGTTTTTAACCATAGTTTAGGTGTATCTGCGAGTTTAGCGATTATTATCAATGATCCAAAATTAAAACCGACATTAATATTAGGAGAAATACCCGGTTTTGTATCATGGAATAATTTAGCAAAAGTAAGTTTAAAGAATGATATTCCCCAATTTAACCCACAAATTACCAGTTTAAATAATAAACAAATAAAAATACAAGGATTTATAATACCGATAGAAGCCAAACATTTTATATTATCAGCTAAAGCTCCAACTTCTTTTTTTAGCTTGCCAACAGGTGCAGAAAATATAATTGATGTTTATACGAGCAAAAATATCAACATATCTTTAAAGCCAATTATAGTAATTGGCACATTTGAAGTGTTAAAAGAAGATGAACAAGGATATTTTTATCGTCTCAGAAATGCTGAAGTGATTGAATGAGCATCACCTTGCATTTTCCAGTTCTGTTTTTCTGCTTCTAGCATTAGCCTCTCAATTCTTTCTTTACTTTGTGGATGAGTTGAGAAGTATTCTGAAACTTTGACCAATTTTCCTTCTGCTTCTTGTGTTTCTAGCCGTTTGAAAAATTCCATTGTATGCCCTCCATGCCCGTAGCGATTGATTATTCTTTCTAATGCGTATAAATCTGCGGCTCCTTCGGCTACTGAAGATGTAGCAAAACGAATATTTAATATTGCATTAGCACCTAATTCAGTTGCTTGTTGTTGCATAGGTTCAATCGCTTCAGCACGCACTTCTTGTAATAATTCAGTATAAACTTTTAATTCAGCAGCAATATGCTTAGCACTTTTCTAAAGTAAAAAAAGCTTGACATTCATTTTTAGTTGAAATATTATATCCTATAATCCCTGCATTAATTTACAGATGAAGAAAGTGCCTATCCTGAGCTTGTCTAAGGGCATTAAAGTACTGGTATCTATATAGCTTAATTGGTGATGAAGTCCAAAAATGGTAGCCCTAAAATAACATTATGTAAAATAATTATACAAATTATGAATACAGAACCATTTGCTTTTAACGGCATCGACGGCACAACTGGTGAACCCTTACTACCTCCTATCACGCCTAAACAAATAGCAAAAATCGCCCAAGGCGAAAAGTTCGATGAGGAACATCTGCGCGAACTTAAACGAAAAAATCGCCATGTCAAAGGCATAGAACCAGACTTTGCACCTATAGAGGGAATTGATGCGAAAAATATCGCCGAAACTGGTTGGGGCGTTATCTTCGCTCATGATGCTGATCCGGCTATTCGAGAGGCCCTTAGTGAATTATTAGATCATCGAAAAAAACAAGCGACCCAAAATGAAGGGCTTTATTACCAAGAATACACTGGTGCCAAAGGCTATCGGCCCGGCGAGTCGAAAAATAAATTTTTAGGTCGTCATAAAGTTGGCCCCGGGCCTGCTGATCCAAATAAAATGCCCTATTATCTAATGATTGTCGGGGATCCCCAAACCATTCCATACCGCTTTCAATATCAACTGGATGTTCAGTATGCGGTGGGACGGATCCACTTTGAAACCTTAGATGAGTATGCCCAATATGCACGCAGTGTGGTGGAAGCTGAAACAAGTAAACTCATACTGCCCCGTCGCATTAACTTTTTTGGGGTTCAAAATACTGGGGATGCTGCCACACAACTCAGTGCTAAACAAATGATTCAACCCTTGGCTGAGTGGGCCACTCAAGATCAGCCAACATGGGCAGTACAATCCTTTCTCAAAGAGGAAGCCACTAAAGCGCGGTTGACCCAATTGCTTGGGGGACCAGAAACTCCAAGTTTACTGTTTACCGCTAGTCATGGCATGGGGTTTCCGAATGGAGATGTGCGGCAATTGGCTCATCAAGGGGCATTGCTATGTCAAGATTGGCCGGGACGAGGATGGCGCGGGGCGATTCCGGAAAATTTTTACATGTCAGCTGATGATATTGACAGTGAGGCCCGTTTGTTTGGCTTAATAGCCTTTCATTTTGCCTGTTATGGAGCAGGCACTCCTCAACTGGATGAGTTTGCTCATAGTTCTGGGAAACGCCCAGTTATTGCACCCAACGCTTTTATTGCTAATCTACCCAAGCGACTCCTGAGTCATCCGCGCGGCGGTGCTTTAGCCGTAGTAGGGCATGTAGAACGAGCGTGGGGGTGTTCTTTTGTGTGGCGGGAAGCGGGTAAACAATTGGGGGTCTTTCAAAGTACTCTCAAACGCTTGATGGAAGGCTATCCTGTTGGTTCGGCGATTGAATATTTTAATGAACGTTATGCCGAAATTTCTTCTGATCTCAGCACTGAACTTGAAGATATCAAATATGGCCAATCGGTGGATGAAATGGACCTAGTTGATATGTGGACATCCAATAATGATGCTCGCAGTTATACCATTATTGGCGATCCGGCGGTACGGCTAATGGTTGGCGATGAAAAAGAGCATAAAACTGAACGCCCTATGATAGAAACCATAAATTCCAGACCAGCTATCACACCACCTGCTGAACCAGCCATTAAAAAGGATATATTAGCCGTACCAAAATCATTTGATAAGCCAACTAGTAGCAGTGAGAAAGAGTTGGTGTTTCAAGAAGCTCAGAACAACTTAATACCAGTTCTAGAACAGTTCATACAGTCACTCAATAATCAAGTAGCACAACTGAATACCAAAATATCATTGGCACAAAAGCTACTTAATGAGTTGAAAAAGTCATAACTATATTTGCCCTTACACTACATCATTTTTGTATTGGCAATTATTTTATTTTATTCTACTATTAGTATATAATGAGTAATTAATGTCAAAAAAACTTCACTATCTTATTCCGTTTGATAAAAATGGTAAAGAACTCAATTTTATTGAAAATGGTAAGAAGCTTGCCAGCAAGGCGGTATTGAAAGTATTATCTGAAGATAAGTCCATCACAGATGTTTTTATAATGAGTCATGGCTGGTGGAATGATGTCGAAGATGCCCAAAAAAGTTACCAAACATGGATGAATGTAATGGCTAATTCTTGTGATATTAATAATATTAGCCAAGAATGCAAGGAGCAAACAGGATCGGAATTTAAACCGCTAGTCATAGGTATACATTGGCCCAGTAAGCCTCTGGGCGAGGAAAATTTGACCAATGATTTATTCTCCTTTGATACAAAAAGTGATCCATCAGTAGAGGATTTAGTTGACTTGTATGCTAAGCAGATTGCTGATACTGATATAGCACGACAGGCACTCAAAACCATCATTGAGGCTGCTATGGCGATAGAAGAAGACAAAATTCCTGATAAGTTACCACCAGAAATAGGACAAGCTTATAAAATATTGGCTCAAGAAATTGGTTTGAGCTTTGATGGTGTAGCAGCTGCTCCGGGGGCTGATCAGGACTCATTTGATCCTGATAAAATATATCAAGCCGCTATCGAAGAAATCCAAGCTGAAGACAAAACAGTCAGTTTTGGTGTTTTTGCGGATATAATTGATAAAGTAAAAGCAGTTATTTTAGCTCCTATACGAATGCTTTCTTTCTGGGATAAGAAAGCACTCGCCTGCAAAATTGGTGAAAACGCTATTTTTCCATTGTTGAAAAAACTTCAATCAAGTACCGATAAAAAAGTGCGATTTCATATGATGGGTCACAGTTTTGGGTGTATAGTAGTTTCTGCTGCCATTGCAGGTCCAAAAAATGGTGACAATACTTTAGTCCGTCCGGTGAATTCTGTGAGCTTGATACAAGGTGCTTTCTCACTATGGTCTTATTGTTCAGAAATTCCGCTAAAGTATGATTCCAAAGGTCGAGCAGGTTACTTTAACTCTATCATTAAAAATAGAGAAAAATGTGTGCTAGGACCGATAATTACAACACAATCCAAACATGATAAGTCCCTTGCTCTGGCATATCGTGCTGCTACGTGGACTGATGATTTGGTGAGTAAAGATATTCATGTTCGTTATGATGCAAGGAATGAATATCCTAAGTATGGTGCGGTTGGCTCGTATGGTCTTCAAGGTCTTCAGATCGTAGAAGAAAAAATGCATACCAAGGACATTCCCCCATTATTTGAATTAGGCAAGGAATATAATTTAAATTGTGATGACATTATTAAAGGTCACACTAAGTTTGCCAACACTGATGTCGCTAATATTGTATGGTCAGCGGTGCTTAGCGGCATCAAGGCATCACAAGTTGCTAAAACCGCTCCGACATTTAGCATCAGGCAAGAAGGAGATGGTAATTTGGTCGTAGATAATGCTGAACTTTCGCTTAATCACCAATTGATCCAATCTCTAGAGCAATTCGTAGAATCAACCACTCAACAAGTGGAACAACTGAAGCTAAAAATAGCATCAGCCCAAAAGTTACTTGATGAGTTAAAAAGACCAAGTTAGTTTTGCTTTTTTTTCTGATAACGGATTAGGACAAGGAAATTGATAAATATCCTTATGCTAATCCCTAATATCTTAATAAGATGATTCCACTATCTATTCTTCAAACTGAACTCAATCTTTTTATAGATGAACTCCGCTTGGCGGGTTATAAGATTGGACTTGAACAATTTATCCAAGTACAGACTTGGCTCCAAATTCAAGATAAAATCCCAGAAGATTTAAGAGAATTAAAGGTTTTCCTGCGCCCACTGTTGTGTCATTCCCAAAAAGAACAAGAGGAATTTGATGCGTATTTTGAACCGTGGGTGGATCAAGTGATACAAAAACATAAAGTTGTGGCTGAGGAAGTAGTTGAAGACCAGCCAATCTCTGATGAAAGGCCACTGCCACTTCATGAAACCATTTCTAAATGCTGTAAACTCAATTGGAAAGTCCTTGTCATTTTTTTAGTATTTCAAGTGCTTATATTGGGAATATTTTTTTTTATACCTAATGATTATAATCAGTATGTAGATAATGGAAGTATGGGTACACCAACAACAACAACTGATGACTCCACTAAAAATCTAATAATGCAAGATCCAAACCTATCTACAGAACCAGAAAGCATCCAAAAAGTAATTGTTATAAAAACCAATAAAATGACTTTAACAGACTGGCTTATTATGTCAGCTGCCCTATTTTTGGTTCCGTTGTTGATTTTGTCCGTTCGCTTGTGGATTTGGTGGTGGAATCGGAGACAGTTAGCTCATGTCAAGCATTTCTTAACCCGCGTCAGTAATGCGAAAGGTTTTCGTCTCCATTTAAACATTAAGGGGATCACCAATAAGCTGTTTCAACCGCTCAGTTTTACTGGCTCTAAAGTTCAGCCACCAATATTGACTTCTCAGCATCTTGATATAGAGGCTAGCATCGAAAAAACCCTGCAAGCAGGTGGTTATCCTATCCCCATTATTCGTTCCAATAAGCCATTACATTATCTGATCTTAATTGAAAGACTTCATTTTGCCGATCATCAGGCAGATTGGTTTGATAATTTGGTTGCGAGTGTGGTTTTCAATGATGAAATAGAGTGGAATCACTATTACTTTAATGTCGATCCTCGTAATTGTTATTCTGATCCTCATAACTTAACAGTTCTTAAGTTGAGCGAGTTAGGGGATCAATATCCACGTTCGCATTTGATAATTTTTTCTAATAGTGAAAAATTAATTGACCCGGTTACTGGGAAAACTGTATCTTGGCTAGATGAATTGGCTTTGTGGTCGAATCGGACCTTGTTGACCCTAGAACCGCTTGAACAGATAGCGGGTCGAGAACACTTAAAATTAGCTGGGTTTATGATTCTACCACTTAATGAAGAGAGTATCATGGCTTTGGCTGAGGGTACAGAACGAAAATTCTTGGATAAGGAAGCGAAATGGGCCCCGTTTCCGCACTTATTAACAGAAACGCCACAGCAATGGATGGAACGTCATGTTCCGGCGGACGAGGCTTGGGTGCAATTGCAACCGCAACTTCACCGATTTCTAGGTGAAAAGGGCTATTATTGGTTGAGTGCTTGTGCCGTATATCCCCAACTTCAGTGGTCATTGACCCTTTATCTGGGTGATAACTTGAATTTAGCCAGCGAAAAACTGTTTCGTCAAGCATTACTAGCAAAATTGGTGCAATTGCCTTGGTTTCGACATGGTTCTATGCCCAATTGGTTACGGGAACGCCTGATTGCTGATCTATCTCCATCGCAAGAGCAAGCAATACGTAAATTGCTGTTTACACTATTAGAAAACACCTCACAATTAAATTTGGAAGTTGATTGGACTACTGAGCTTGAGCAAGAGGCTTTGGTAAATGATGCGCTGTATGTGACCTCAATGGCAGAGAAATTATCAGTAGAAATACCTGATAAATTCAGAAATACTTTGAATTTATCTCCAGAAGCAGCTAAAAACCCGTTTTTAAGTCCTAAACTGTATCTTATGGGTGGAGTTGTGACCTTGTTACTAGTGGTTATAGCTTTAGTTTTTGTTCAACCATTTTCTAAGCTGTTGGGTCAGAAGCATGAAGCCTTATTTTATCCACTGTCGGGACATACAGGGGCTGTTCTTAGTGTCGCCTTCAGCTATGATGGGAAATTTTTAGCCAGTGGGAGTAGAGATAAAACTGTGAGGTTGTGGGATGTTGCGACGCGAGCCCCCTTTGGCAAAAAAATATTGCGAGGACATACAAAAGCAGTTATGAGTGTTGCTTTTAATCCCCATATCATCACTCAAAAAAAGTTCTTATTGGCTAGTGGGAGTATGGATAATACTGTGATATTGTGGGATATAGAAAAGCTAGGATCAGACTTTTACTTGAAAGAGCATACATCTGGTGTTATTAGTCTTAGCTTCAGCCCCAATGGGAAACTTTTGGCTAGTGGGAGTAAGGATAATACTGTGATATTGTGGAATGTTAAAACGCAAACTATCCTTAGTAAATTTTCAGGACATAGTTCTGGGGTTAGGAGCCTAGCCTTCAGCCCTGATGGGAAGCGTTTAGCCAGTGCAAGTATGAATACTACTGTGATATTATGGGATGTAGGAACACCAGATAAATTAGAAAATGATACAAAACATACAGATAAAGATGTTTTAATTTTGGATTTTGAAAAACAAGATCCCCTAGATATATATTTGCAAAAAGGCGATATAATTATGAGTATAGCCTTCAGCCCTGATGGAAAACACTTAGCCACTGTGACTGACGATAAAATCATATTATGGGGAATTGATAATAAACAAGTTTTATCCAACAAACCTTTAAACAATATATCAAAAAGAAGTATTGACAGTATTGCCTTCAACCCTGATGATGGAAAGCAATTAGCCATTGCCAGTGATGATAGCGTGGGATTATGGGAGATTGATAAAAATAATTACAAGATAATAGGTGTGCATCCTAATATTAGTAGCGTAGCCTTTAGTCCTGATGGCAAAACTATCGCTTCAGGTAGTAAGGATAAGACTGTTATTTTATGGGATATAGCTACTGAAAGAACAAGCAAGGAGTATGCTGCTGGTTTGATTATTCAGGGAGAACAGTTGTTGCAACTAAGTAAAGTAAAGAAAGCCATTGATAAGTTTAAGAAAGCGGAAAAGATGGATCCTAATATAGAGATACCTAATGCAACAACTTTATTTGATCAGGGAAAAACGTTAGAAAAGCAAAGTAAAATAGAACAGGCTATAGCTAAGTTTAAGGCAGCTAAAGAGATGAGTCAATTTGATTCTGATCAAAGGCGGGAAATTATAATGCAAATTATCAAGCTAAAATCAAAAAATGATCCAACTGGTCCCAGTTTTGACTGTGCTAAAGCGGCTACTATAGATGAAAATACAATTTGTAGCAATAGTGAATTAAGCTATGCAGATAGGTGGCTTGGTACACTTTATACTGAATTAAAAAAAATATTAACTAAACCGGAGGAAGCATCGCTTCTAAAGAAGGAAGGACGTGCTTGGCTAAAAAAGCGTGCTGATTGTAGTAAAAATGATATAATTTCTTGTCTATTAAAAACTTATGCAAATCGAATTAATGATCTAGAAAAGAATCTCAAATCACGGAACTAGAACATAAGTGATCTATTGTTCCGAAGGGTGTAGCTCAATTGGATTAATGAGTCGTAGAACTATTAGATTTAAGGACTGAGATAAGAAATACAACGATTTTGAGGATTGAACGGATTGATGAGGGGGCCTTCCCATTCATACTTAATATTTCAATACGAGTATAGACATATATGGATTATAAACAAAGATCATTATTACCAGCTACATTGCCAGTCCCTCCTTTAGTTACTAATACCCATCCAGATACATATTTATTGGATGAACAACTGGAAAGAGTTGTTTCGGTTGCATTATCTCAGAGACAACCGCTCTTATTAACCGGTGAGCGCGGTTCTGGTAAAACGCAATTGGTCACTTATTTAGCCTATAAATATAATTTAGCTCAAGTATTCAAATTCACCACGAAATCCAATAGCACAGCCCGTGATTTATTTTATATATATGATATATTAGGGCGTTTTCATGCGGGATCACAGGCAAAAATCAATTCAGAAAATGAATTTATGCCCAGCAAACGGGCTGTGGACTATATCACTTACAATGCTTTAGGAAAAGCGATTATATTAAGCCATCCAAAAGAAAAGGTCAAAGACTATTTGCCGATAGGCTTTAAGCATAACGGACCCCAACGTTCAATGGTTTTGATTGATGATATTGACAAAGCCCCACGTGATTTTCCTAATGATATTTTAAATGAATTGGATGCTATGTATTTTGGCATTCCAGAATTAGGCAATGTTACTATTGAAGCCGATCCGCGTTATCAACCTATTGTAGTGATAACCAGTGATTTTTGTAAGGTTTTGCCATACGCTTTTTTACGTCGTTGTATATATTATCATATTCCTTTTCCAGCGCGAGAAAAACTGGAACTTATTGTCAAAGCCCATATGGCAAATCTGACTAGCCATGAAACTACAAAAAATAAAACTCAACAAATTCAAATAGAACCTACAAAGACTGGGTACTCTGTCAATATAAATACAATGCTAGCAGCAGCTAATGATACATTATACAACACAGAAATACTGACAGATATTATAAATTCAGTTATTATTAATGATCCAAATAATAAATTTGAATTAATTAAAACATTAGAACAACTTATTCAAAAGGCGACTGTTCGTTTGAAAAGACTAGAAGCTATACAATTAGCAGCACAAGATTTGTTGGATAAATTATAATAATTATAATATATATGTAATGAATTATGAACAGTTTTGAAATAACCATTCAATCTAAATCAGAATCGGGTGATTGGCCAGTTATGGTTGACCGGAAGCGTCCCAATGAACCTCGTATTCGCAGCACTGGGCTTCTTAAATTTCGGTCCACTGATTTTGATGAATTGTACAGTTTACTAGGCAATCCTAAAACATATGGCATTTTTTTAGGTCAGGCTATCTTTCAAAAAAAAATTCGGGACGAATTTAAACGTGCGCTTGAAAGTGGAAAGAGGGTGCGGATTTTTCTTGATGTTCAGGATAAGGAACTGCGCGTTTTATGCTGGGAAAGATTATGTGCGCCTACTGATAGAGGCTGGGATTTTTTAGCCCTTGATCAGCGTTTGTTGTTTTCGCTTTATGTTCCAACGGCCATTGCGGATCGGCGTTTTCCACCCATTAAAGGGCCTGAAGATTTACGTGCGCTAGTCATGGTAGCGAGTCCAGAAGAAAAAAATTTAACATCCTTTGATGTTCACAACGCACTATCTAGTGTCCAAGAATCTTTAGGAGAGATTCCTTATGATGTTTTGGCCAATGGTGTGGCAGAGGCTAAAGGAAGCCCGACTTTAAAACAACTGTGTTTCCACTTAAGCAAAACGCAGTACTCTATTTTGCATATTATTTGTCATGGTCGGTTACTTGGTAATGGGGAAACTGTCTTGTATTGGGCGGATGAAAATAATCAAACCCAGCGAATTTCGGCGACCCTGTTATTAAATAAAGTCACCCGGATAAGCAATCTTCCTCACTTTGCTTTTCTATCGACCTGTGAAAGTGCCAGTCCAACGGCTGAAACCAGCTTTGGTGGCTTAGGGCAAAGATTAGTGCGGGAATTAGGCATATATGCCGTGGTTGCCATGACTGAGCGGGTATCCGTTAAAACAGCCCTCACCTTAGGCAAGCAATTTTATAAACGCTTAAAGGAAACAGGCGAAGTAGATTTAGCCTTGTGTGAAGCGACAATGGAGCTAAGTGACCGTGATGATGTGATTGTTCCAGCCTTATTTAGTCGTCTTGGAGAACGCTCTTTGTTTACTCAAACATGGACTACAAAACTAATTAAATCACAAGGGCGACAAGATCATCTATATTTAGTTTATTACCTAATCAACCGAAATTATCAAGAATTTGAATTAAAAGAAGCGATTGAAAAACATTATACGGATAAGGACAATTTCAAACGACCGTTGCTTTGTTTAATACATGGTGATGAAGAGGAATATGAGAATTTTTTAGAACGACTTCAGTATGTGCTACCGAAAATGTTGCCTCATACGTCTTCAAGCACCCCGCAAGCTATCTTGATGGACGGCGGGGATAATCAAGTTCAAAATATCACTAAGTGGCAAAATCGTCTGTTGTATAGTCTTCAAAAACAAGTGCTAGAGCCAGCCGAAACCTTTGGCATGACGAAAGCACAAGTGCTCAAAGCCATTACTCAAAAGCTCGCCATGAAACCTTATCCGGTGATCTTGCATACCAGTTTATATTCCGAAGATGGCTTGTACAAAAATAATACTCAACTAATAAAAGAGGGTTTTCTCAAGTTTTGGGCTGATTGGCCAACCCCAACTTTGTACCCACGCACTCCCCTGTTATTGGTTTGTATGTTTTATAAATATACTCACATCAAGCAGTCAAAAATTAAACGTTGGTGGCCTTTACCTTGGCATAGTTCCATAAACCAACAGATTGAATCCTTCTTTAACTCATTTGAAAAAAATAATTTTTGCCAATATTGTGTGGTTTTACCCAAATTAACCAGTATTGCAAAACACAGTGTGGAAGAGTGGGTTGAGCAATACTATACAGAACTGAATTTAGGCGATCCCTCAGAAATTAAGGAAAAAATTGACAAAATCTATCAGCAACATCCTACTGATAAAATATCAATGCGGGAGTTAGTAAAAAAATTAAGGAAATAAATATGCAATTCAGCTTCACACTGACCTTACCAACCAAATTACCTAAATTACCACATAGTCTGAAAACTCAGTCAGCGCAAAATTACCTCCCAGATGAAGGCTTAGAAGGCGCACTATCTACCGCTTTGCATTTAGGGCTGCCGCTTTTATTGACAGGTGAGCCGGGAACTGGTAAAACACAATTGGCTTATTATTTAGCCCAGCACTATGATTTAGCTAATCCGTTCAAATTTGAAACAAAATCGGTGAGTATTTCGCGTGATTTATTTTATATTTATGATGCCCTAGGCCGTTTCCACATGGCTCAAGATAACACGATTAAGCAAAAACGCACCGTGGATTACATCACTTACCATGCTTTAGGGCAAGCTATCATCCTCACAAGGTTGGAAGAGGAGGTGAAAAGTTATTTACCGATGAATTTTAAGCATACCGGACCTCAACGTTCAGTGGTTCTTATTGATGAAGTCGATAAAGCTCCGCGTGATTTTCCCAATGATATTTTAAGTGAAGTAGAAGCTATGTATTTTCGCATTCCCGAATTAGGGAATGTGAAGATTGAGGCTAATCAGGATTATAAACCTATAATTGTGCTAACGAGTAATTCCGAAAAGCATTTGCCTGATGCTTTTTTACGTCGTTGTGTTTTTTATCATATTCCATTTCCGGAACGCGATAAATTAGAAGCCATTGTTGATGCTTATGTAAACGATATTATGCCTCAGCAAAATTATAACAGCTTAAAACCCAGCACCAAATTTGCGATAGCCTTAGATTTTTTCTTTATGTTACGTGATCCTAACAATGGTTTACGGAAAAAACCTTCTACCGCAGAATTAATTAATTGGTTAACCGCCTTACAAAAACTCTTTAATACTGTAGATGATCCATTACAAGAATGTCCACATGAAGTATTACCAACATTAGGCATTTTGGGTAAAACTCGAACTGATCTTGAAATCGTCCATCAGCTATTTGTGTCTAAATTTATCACCTAGAAATAGAAGTAGCATCACCTTGTATTTTCCAATTTTGCTTTTCTGCTTCTAGCATTAGCCTCTCAATTCTTTCTTTACTTTGTGGATGAGTTGAGAAGTATTCTGAAACTTTGACTAAACTTCCTTCTGCTTCTTGTTTTTCTAGCCGCTTAAAGAATTCCATTGTATGCCCTCCATGCCCGTAGCGATTGATTATTCTTTCTAATGCGTATAAATCTGCCGCTGTTTCTTGTTTTCTACTGTAGTTCATCAGGTATAAATTTGA
>Ga0256847_1001163_pt1 | contig 14079 bp, 12 predicted proteins | sample TeddybearmetaG_FD_189099 | JGI IMG/M metagenome (GOLD analysis project Ga0256847, IMG submission 189099) | Hydrothermal vent microbial communities from East Pacific Rise, Pacific Ocean - Teddybear | ecosystem: Environmental > Aquatic > Marine > Hydrothermal vents | place: Pacific Ocean: East... | reverse complement strand
AATATATAACTGTTCCATTGCCCTTGTTATGCCCACATAACAAAGTCTGCGCTCTTCTTCCAGTCGGCTAATATCATCTGTTGATTGTTGTGATGGAAACAAACCTTCTTCCAGTCCTACTAAAAAGACCAGTTTAAATTCCAGACCTTTGGCTGAATGCAGCGTCATTAGCTGTACACAGTCTTCATAATTATCACCTTGCATTTCGCCGGCTTCCAGCGCTGCATGTGCTAAAAACATATCTAATTCATTCAGGCTTTCTTCATTGTCTTCGTCGTAGTCAAATAAACGCGCAGCATTAACCAGTTCTTCCAGGTTTTCTATTCTGGCTTCGCCTTTTTCGCCTTTTTCTTTTTTATACAGCTCTATCAATCCACTTTTTTCAACGATAAATTTAACTTTTTCAAATAGCTCTTTATCATCAAAGTCCTCACCCAGCCGTTTAACCAGATCAAGAAATCCTTTTAATGCATTCGTTGCACGCGCTGATAAACTGTTCTGGTTAATAAGCTTTATTGCTGCCTGCCATAGCGATAATTCAAGGTCTCTGGCGATTATGCGTATAGCATCAATTGTTTTGGCACCAATACCACGCGTTGGCGTATTAATCACTCTTTCAAATGATGCATCATCATTATGATTAGAGAGTATGCGCAAATATGCCAAGGCATTTTTTATCTCCATGCGTTCAAAAAAACGTAAACCGCCATATACCCGATAGGGGGTGCCTGTGGTCATTAATTTTTCTTCAAACTGCCTTGATTGCGCATTAGAACGGTACAAAATAGCAACATCCTGACGCATTCCCCCATCATTCACCCACTGTCTTATCTTTTCAACAACAAAGTAAGCTTCATCCTGTTCATTAAACGCTGTATATAAAGAAATCAGTTCACCATCACCGGAGTCGGTCCACAATTCTTTACCCATCCGCGAATCATTTTTCTCAATCAATGCGTTGGCTGACTTAAGAATATTACCTGTAGACCGATAATTCTGTTCTAACTTTATCAGCAAATGATTAGGATAATGCGTCTGAAAACTTTGTAAATTCTCAATTTTTGCACCACGCCAACCATAAATGGATTGATCATCATCACCCACTACAAACAGATTATCCTTACCTTCCGTCAATAAACGTAACCAGGCATACTGAATAGTATTGGTATCCTGAAATTCATCCACGTGAACTTGCTTGAACCTGTCTTGATAGAACTGTAATAAATCTTCATTATCACGTAATAATTCATGGGCCCTGAGTAGCAGTTCGGCAAAATCTACCAACCCAGAGCGGTCACAGATTTCTTCATAAGCTTTATACAGTACCAACATCTGCCGCTGGTACAAATCGCCTGACTCAACCATATGCCTTGCTCTTATACCTTCATCCTTTTGTGCATTGATAAACCACATAACCTGTTTTGGAGGCCATTTTGAATCATCAACATTCAAGCTTTTTATCAACCGTTTAATAACCCTTAGCTGATCATCAGAATCCATCACTTGAAAAGTATCGGGTAATTTTGCCTGCTTGGCATGCCGCCTTAATAAACGATGAGCCAAACCATGAAATGTACCGATCCACATGGATTGCGCAGAAATATTTAATAAATCTTCCACCCGTCCACGCATTTCTTTTGCCGCTTTGTTAGTAAAAGTCACCGCTAGAATATTATGCATAGACAGGCCTTCAACCTCTATCTGCCAGGCAATTCTATGCACCAGAACACGCGTTTTTCCACTGCCCGCACCTGCCAGAACTAACATTGATTGAGAGGGCGCAGAGACAGCTAAACGCTGGGCATCATTTAAAGAGTCGATTAAAGAAATTTTATTATCCATTTATTATCGCTTGCACATTTCTGGAAGCTGTGTATATTTGATCAGGCTAAGTAACGTGACAGTATAATATAAGTAACTGAATTAAGTTTGAAACTCATAAGTGTATTAATTAAAAAAACACTAAAAACACCTAATAAGTGAATAACTATCCTTTAGCATATTATTTCAACCACGTTACAAAAAAAGGCGCCCATTACGGGAATTATAAAAACAAAAAAAGAGGTGGAGAAAAATGAGTTTTGATTATAAAAAATTAACTAACTTTGAAGTCAATGTAGGTGAAAAAGAAACGAAAATACGTCTGATTGCAGGCGCAGTACTGTTAACTGCTTCCCTATTTATGGCTAGTATTATCTTACTAATTCTAGGGCTGGTATTGGTTGCGACTGGTTACACTCGAGTTTGTCCTGCCTATTCAGCGATGGATAAAAATACTTGTGAAGCTGAATCTTCAGCAGAAGAATAAAACGATCGAAAATACAAGGACGTATTTTCAGCTATATCCAGAACTATTGTTTTTTATGGACAACTATCAAAATGTCGTCTATAAAAAAGACTAAAAATCAGACTTAGGGAGGTGGAAATAAATAATCATCCAAATATCATGCAGAATTTTTCAATATAAACATTTAGAACTCAACTTGCCCCATCGTAACTCTAATTCTTGACATCTGTTTAAAGTGACAAAGATATTTCCTATACCTGATAATCACCCACAGCGCTTTAAACTGCATAATGAAGTTCATGCGCGTGCACCCGTTATTCTAAAACTACCGGTAATAAGTACTTTTCTGGCGCTGACACTGAACAATGAAGAAAAAAAACTGGAGAGGGCCCATATAACCAGATTATGTGAAAGATATAATATATCGCCCCCGAAAGAAGATTCATCGCATTTTAGTGCAACAATGGACTCATTCAAAATTCGCTGGGAACAACATGCTGAGTTTAGTACCTATTCCTTTTATGTTCAGACCAGCTCGGAACACCCTTTTGCAAAACTGGCGCTGGAACATATCCCTGTTGACTGGCTAGACCATTTGCCAGGTAAAATTATCGTTGCAGCACATGCTTCTATCATTGAAGCCAGTATCCCTTCAGTATCAAGTGCAGAATCCATTTCGGCCTTTTTTTCCGGCAACCCTATAGTCGGAGCAGAAGTAACAGGTGGCGCAGCTCGTGCTTTTACCGATTTTAAAATACATGCCGATGGTTTTAGTCGGTTTCTGATTCTGAACTACCATTTAAAATCGGGCCAGGCGGGCCGTTTATTACAGCGCTTATTTGAAATTGAAGTTTATCGCGTCATGGCATTACTGGCCTTCCCTATAGCCAAACAACTGACACCTGGACTAAACGAAGGAGATAAACAACTGCTCTCAATCACTACAGCAATGGCAACATCCGATAGTAATGATGGTGAATTACTGGATGAATTAACCACACTTGCTGCTGAAGTGGAAAACAACATTTCCACCCATCAATATCGCTTTGCTGCAGCCAGTGCTTATTATAAACTGGTTGAACAACGTATAGACGATCTAAGAGAAGTTCGCATTCAGGGCATCCAGACTATTGGGGAGTTCATGAACAGACGTCTGGAGCCGGCCTTTAGCACTTGTACGGCAACTTCTAAACGTTTTACTTTGTTATCAAAACGTATCAGTAATGCAGGACAACTTTTACGCACTCGCGTTGATATTACCATTGAACGCCAAAACCAGGCATTGCTGACCTCGATGGATTTGCGGGCTAAAATGCAATTACGGTTACAGGAAACTGTAGAAGGTCTGTCTATTGTTGCCATAACCAGTTATGTTGTCAGCCTTATTGGGTCGATCGCAAAAGCAGCGAACACCACTGACTGGGTTAATGTAAACCCGACACTGGTAACCGGCCTATCCATCCCTGTGGTATTACTTATTGTTGCTCTGGGTGTCAGACGTATACATAAAAAAATTCTTACCGGCAATGAAGAAGACTAATTTTCCTTTTTAACAATATCTATCGAGTGTATACAAATTTCTCCCGCTAGTCGAAATGACACGCTTTTGATAAAACTTAGTTTTTTGTCAGTCGTAGAACTTCTTGAAAACACGACTACTTAATGGCCGCGTACGTTTTCAATAAAACAAAATTAAGATAAATAATATTTTTTCACACTTAACGGTGACATAGCATTAATACTAAACGATCGCACAGTGGAAAGGCGCTATTAAGTTGATTAATCTTCTTTTTTATATTCACCTTCAATCACATTTCCTTGTTTAGATGCAGGCTCAGGCTTTTGAAAAGGTGATCCAGATTGAGCGGTAATCAAATGATTTTCAATGACATACTTTGCAAATTTTCTCCGAACCTGAGGAATTAAGCAAGCAAACCCTATTAAATCGGTAAAAAAACCAGGCGTTAACAACAATGCACCACCGACTAATAAAATAGGCCCTTCAATCATTTCATAAGCGGGAATCTCACCCTGTGCCAAACTGGCTTGAAAGCGCTGCAAAGTGGCAAACCCCTGTTGCCTTAACAGCCAGGCCCCAAGAACAGCAGTAAATACAACTAATAGCACGGTTGGTAACACCCCTACCAGCCCTCCAATTTGTAATAATAAATAGATTTCTACAAAGGGCACAACTAAAAAAAACAGAAAAATAACTTGTACAATTTTCATTTATCTTAAAACCTCATTTCTCAACATAATTACAGCCCTTCCCAAGGCTCAAATAACCCTGCCACATCAACACCAAACATGTCCAACACACGCCCAACACCTTCATCAACCATTCCTACAATTGAATTAGATTTGCTATAGAAGGCTGGCATAGGAGGAAAAATAATACCTCCCATCTCTGTTACACTGGCCATATTTCGAATATGAGCCAAATTTAACGGTGTTTCTCGCGGCATAACAACCAGTCTTCGACGTTCTTTTAATGCCACATCAGCAGCTCGGGTAATCAAATTATCACCAAAGCCGTGGGCAACTGCAGATAAGGTTTTCATTGAACAGGGTGCAATGATAACCCCTTCTGTTTTAAATGAACCACTGGCAATACTGGCTGCAATATCATTTACACCATGTACAACATCGGCCAACGCATACAAAGCAGAACGTTCCATCTCCATTTCATATTTTAAATTAACCAAACCAGAAGATGAAATCACCAAATGAGACTCCCATGCCTGCTGATTTTGTAATACCTGCAACATCCTTACGCCATAAATAGCACCTGTTGCTCCCGTCATCAAAATGATCAAACGTTTTTTTTGCTTCATTTAAATCCTTATTGTTTCTATAAAAGCGATATTAACCGCAATTCCACACGTTAACATCGCTCTTAAGAGCAACGACCACATTATTGTACCCACTCGATCATCTTATCAGTTGCTGCAACCAAAGCATCAATCATTTTATCACCACCGGCAATATGCCCCGCATTAGGTAAAACAATATATTCAGCTTTAGGCAAAACTTTATGCAAGCTCATTCCCGCTTCCATTGGACAAACTAAATCATTACGCCCATGAACAATAATTGCTGGTATTTCCTGCAAAATATCACATGCCTTTAAAATTTGATTTTCTGCTATAAAATAGTTGTTGTATGCATAATGCATTTCCATCTGCACTTGTTGCACCATTTTTTCTGTTACATGCACTGGCTTATCATCTTCCTGATAATCATCCATTAAAGCAACCTGACCTCCCCAGTTTATCCAGGCTTTTGCCGCTCGTCTTTGGGACACTTGATCCTGCCCAAAAACCACATCATACAAACCTTTTACCAACTCAGACCTAGAATGTACAGGAACACTTGCAAGCAACTGCTGCCATAATTCAGGGTAAATACGTCCCGCGCCTTCTTTGGCAAACCAGTCCAAATCCTTTTGTCTTGCTAAAAAAACACCACGAATGACCATACCCAAAACGTATTCGCTATATTTTTGAGCATACAAAAGTGTTAGTGCGCTTCCCCAGGAACCTCCAAACAACAACCATCGCTCAATATTTAACTGTTTCCTGATTCTTTCCATATCAGCAATTAAATCAAGAGTCGTATTATTTTCTACTTCACCATAAGGAAGAGAAAGGCCACAGCCACGCTGATCCATCAGGATAATATGATATTTCTCTGGATTAAAAAAACGTCGATGTCCCGGTTTGGTACCTGAACAAGGGCCTCCATGCAGAAAAATAACAGGAATACCTTGAGCATTTCCTGATTGCTCTACATAAACAGAATGCGTAGTTTCTGTTTGCAGAAAAAAACTATGGAAGGGTTCTATTTGAGGATAAAGGGTTTTCATGATTTACCAGACATATAATGTACCAATACTATTCCAGACGCAATAGTACAGATCAATCTACAATATTGCTACAGTAGCAAGGATTTAATAAAACCGTCCCACTTTACTAAAAGACAAGGACTTTTTTAGCTTTTTTCCTTGGAATTTTTGTTTTTTCTATTATGTTTATATGTTAACCCTTTGATAATATTCAGTGACACAAACATGCCTGAGCAATTACAACCTAAAGATTCAGTTAAACATCTTCCCTGGCAAAAACTGGATATTTCTCTATCCGTATGTATTTCTGAACCGTCAGCAGTATGTGATGCGGTTCGAAATATTGTCCTCACTCGCTTTTCCGGACAGGATAGCGATTTTGCAATTATTGAAACCATGTTTGAAGATATAGAACGAATGTATCAAGGGACGTTTCCTGGCTACTATGCATGCGACACCGAATATCACGATATGCGCCATATTCTGGATGTCACGCTGGCAGCAACCCGTCTCTATGATGGTTATGAAAAAGTTCATGCCGGAACAAACAAAGCTTTAGGTATTGAACGAATATTACAAGGCATTACTGCCGCATTGTTCCACGATATTGGTTATATTCGGCATCGTAACGACTCTAAACATAAGCATGGTGCAGAATATACCAAAACCCATGTCACTCGTGGCACACGATTTTTAACAACTTATTTGCCAACGTTAGGTAAAGCAGCCTGGGTAGCAAAAATGCAGCAATTGTTACATTTTACGGGCTACGAAAAATTAGTCACTATGAAAGACCCTGTTGATCACACTCTAGGGTGTTTACTGGGCACAGCTGACTTGATTGCCCAGATGTCTGACCGTGTCTATCTCGAACGTTGCCGTGACTTTCTTTACCTGGAGTTTAAAATAGGTAAAATTGCACCACCTACGGGTAATTCAGATCAGCTTTATGAATCTTCCCTGGCTTTGCTGGGCCAGACCCCCGATTTTATTCGCATGACCATAGAAAACCGCCTTGATAAATTATTTGGTTCTGTTTATCGTTATGCTGCCGATCACTTTGGGGGAGAAAATCTCTACATGAATGGAATTGAAAAAAATTGTAGCTTTCTTGAGAGTTTACTTGATGAGCAGAAAACACATCTTTTAAAACGAGAAACCCGGTAAGTTTATTTATAGATCTTTCTTTCCATCAACCATTTTTTTAGTCTGTTGCTACGTTCAATATTACCAAGTTCTGACTCTACCTTTACAAGATATTTGGTATTATGGATAACGTTATCAACATCGCCAATAAAACGAGAAACATCATTAGAGCGTGTAAAATAACTTAGTGCCTTTTGCCAATGCCTTTGAGCAATTGAAAGCTGACCCAGCTCTGTAAGTGTTGCTGCAATACCTTTACGAAAACCCATCGTTTTATACCCTGAAAGCGCACGTTGCAGATAAGACTCAGCATTATTGTATTGCTGTTGGCGTTGCAATAAATTTGACTGAAAACGCAGTAAACGGTTTTCCAGCGCAGGGGAATTGCTCTTTGACAGCAGTAAGGCATTCGCATAACGCTGAGTCCATTTTGCCTCATCCCGTTGTGTGACAAAAGCGACCTTGACCTGATTTGCTATTGCAGACAGCACAATCATGTCAGATGTGCTGACAGGTGTTACTCCATCAAACTCAGGCAATAGCAATTGCAACAATTTTTCCGCCTGAACATAGTGCTGTTGCTGTAATTCACTTTGTGCCGAAAGTAAAGTAATTCGCGACTGATAATGTTGAAATCCTGCCCTCTTTGCAATTTCGCTTGCACGCATCAGGTGTTTCTGAGACGCTGGATAATCACTTCCAGCTAATGCGACTTCAACTAGATTGATATGGCTGTATAAAACTCCTTGTTGATTATCTACCCCCTGATAAAGAGATAATGCTCTGCGGAATAAATTTTCAGCTCTCTTCCAATCTCCTTCTGAAAATGCTTGTAACCCATCATTGCTGTAATTCTCTGCATTCTGTACTACAGTCGGCTTGATTACAGAGTCACCACCACAACCAGCAACAATGAAGCAACACAGTACCAGGCATGAAATAAAAAGTTTTCTAATCATGAATGGGATGTGGAGGAATTAATTGCTTAGGAACCTGATGTTGAGTTTCATTAGACAATGGCCATGTATTTTGAACGCTATCTATAAGCCGGTCAGCCTTGGTTAAAGCTTTCCTGGCATCAACTGCTACTCCCGGTATTTGGCCTAATTCTTGATTAATCAAAGTCATCGCAATATTTGCCTGCACAATGATTTCGTTAAGTTCCAAAACCATATCAGGAAGACTTTGAGTAGCGCCTCTTAAATCATGAGTCACATACTTAACATCAGTCAAAACAGGTCCCATTTCGACCAGTCTTTGTTTGGCAACACTAACAATACCTTCGGCTTCAGTTAAAATTTCGGCTCCCGATTTTACCACGATCTTTAACTCATGTTCGACCTGCTGATCAAACACGGCAGCGCCCAATGTCCCATGACCAGAAGCAATTTGTGCAATAATTTCATGCACATTTTCTAAAGTTTGTTCTACTTTTGGTAAAATAAGTTCGAATTTACTTAATAAATTATTGCTATCGGCAGACCGCACAATATTTGCCAAACCCAATAACAAATCATTCAACGATGGAGTTTCTTCAACAGGTAATGTAGTTCCATCCGCTAACATCGGTGCGTCAATCGAATCAGATCTTATTTCAATCAAGGCATTACCAATATTAGTCAATCGGTTCACTATCACCTTTGCACCTTGTCTAATCAACCCATGCTGTCCTTCATAAACCTCAATAGCGACCCGAATTTTCTGATTTGGGGCAAGACTCAGGCCCGACACCCTTCCAGCCTCTGCTCCAAGTACAGTTACCAGGCTTCCTTGGTTAATACCTTCGCTGCTGACAAGTTCAATATAAAATATCACCCTTCGTTCAAATAAATGCTGATTTTTTACACTAATTACAATAAATAACAGCAGCAATATTAAACCAGAGAACACAAAAAAGCCTACCATTCGTTCGCGGTAACTGTATGAAACTTGATGTATATAATGCCCTGAGGCTGTTTCAGGATCTTTATTCATAAATCTATTCTAGTTCAATCATTACAAAACGCTCAATAACTCTTGAACATCATGGTCTTCCGTCTGCAAAAATGACTTCCAGCTATTAAAATTGATAATTTTATATTCAGAAATAAAGACAATATGATTTGCGTGTTGTTCCAAAAAATGAGGATACTGAAATCCCCCTATCATGCAGACAGCTCGATTCTCTTTATATTTCCCCAATAAACCGCCCATTTTCTCACGTTCTTTCGCACCTAAATCATTAAACGGCACATCCAAAAAAAGTAAGCATGGATCAAGAACTAATGCACGCGCCAAGGCGAATTGAGACTGCTGAAAACTATTCATCTGTGAGGGATAAATTGTAGGTTCACAATCACAGTCTAATTCTGTCATTAACACTCTCGCTTTATCAGATGCTTCACGGAACGACAAATTAACATGATAAAGTAGCGGTAACATAACATTCATTAATCCATGATGTGCTGACAGCAAAGGAGCCCCCCCAGAAAGATAGCCTATCTTGCAACGCAGCTTTCGCCATGCAAAATGATCAAGTTCAGAAATCTGTTGCCCAAAAATTTCTACTTTACCTTGTTGTGGTTTTGAAATACCTGCCAACATCTGCAAATATGTTCTTAATTGTGTACGGTGGGGGCCTACTAAACAGGTCAACTGAGAGGGCTGTATACGACAAGTCAACGGTAGAAATTTTAACTTACTTTCCGTTGCACTGGGAATTGCTCCATCCGCTATTATGCTAGTCTGAACCAAATTATTACTCATAAGGTAAAAATAATAAAATAACCATCTATCAAAAATAAAATCACAATACTTCTTACCACCGCCTTTTGCATTTGTTCAGACACCTGGGTCGGTGAATTTCCCACTGAGAGTCCATGAAAACAAGCCATAGTTCCTACAACTAAACCAAACAGCAGGTTTTTCAGCATAAACCTGAAAAGGCTATTGATATTGATTAATTTCAATAACTCCGTTAATGATTTTTGGGCTGATAAATCATAGATTAATGCGCTAAAAAACATGCCAAATAGTAGCATAATAGCTGAAAAATAAAGCGCCAGAATGACTTGACTAATAACCATAGAAAGCACTCTAGGGATCACAAAATAATCATCCACGTTTATCCCCAAATACTCTAGAGGTTCAATTTCACCTCTTACTTTTGCATTTCCCAGGTCAACAACAATGGCAGAACACGAACGCCCGATCATGATAAATCCGGTAATCAGTGGGCCCATCTCGCTCAGTATCAATCTGGCAAGAATTTCAACAAAATCTTTAGCGCCGGTTATTGAGGCCATAATAAAAACCAATTGCGAAGCAATGACAATTCCAACAAACATCGCAAGAAATGAAATGATTGCTATTGCATTAATGCCCGTTAAAATGAGTTGATCCAGAAAAACAATATACACTGCCCGGTTAAATATATTGCGGTGCGGCTGCCATACGGAAAACACCCGTATCAGGAAAAACGTTAAGTCAATCAGATAAAGAAACGACTCTATACAACGGCGACCAATCCAATCAAATAATTTCACCGTTTAACCCACTAAAACAGGAACAATAGTAACCAGGAGTAGTGTTGTTCCCATAGTTACTAGCGGCAACAATATTTTTTCATGACGATACCAAAAATTATCACCTTCTAATGCTGCTTTGGCTGTTTCTTCATGTCCGACCATTTGTCGAGTCAATAAGTGGTTAAGTGCGACAGGCGGGGTGAGGTATCCCAATTCAAAAGAAACCAAAGTAATCATCCAGAAATGTACCGGATTTATTCCATTGTTATAGGCAATTTGTGCAACCGTACCTGACACTAGTACAACGGCCCCAAATGGATCCATAATCATTCCAATACCTACCAGCACGACAATCAGAAAACTCAGTGTCATCCAAGTTGAAGTAAAGGTGTCCGGTATGCTGGTTAACAACCCCGAACGCTCTATGACTCCACCCAGCACAAAAGAAAGCCCCATTAATAGCAACAATGCTCCAATATGTACACTGGACTCAGAGGTAGCCATTCTGATGGTGTATTCAAATTTGTGAGCATCCTTTTCCGGTGATGCAACCAGTACCATCCGAACAAATAATTTTTCATAGACAATTAACCCTAGAATAATCACCGGCAATATCACTGGTGCCGAAAATTCGTCCATCGTTACATTTAATAGAAAGAAATAACTTAAGTAAATCAGTAATACAATTAAGGCATATGGCAACAAAGGAACCAGTGCCCGCAGAAAGGGTTTGAATGCTTCATGCATAGAAGCCAGATGCATTTTTTCGCGTTTGCTTATCCATGTAAAAATAAAAAAAACCACGGATGTAGTCATAAAGGTTTTCAGACCCCAGCTAAAAAGCTGGTCTGTTACCACTTCTTTATTTAAGGCTGCAATCAAAACCACTAATAGACAGGGCCGCAGTACAACCCCGGCACTTCCTGTCATAGCTGTTGCAGCAAGAGCCAGTTGCCTGCGTGCTCCGGCACGGCGTAATTCTTCATAAACAATTGCCCCCATTGCAATGATGATAATACCTGAAGCCCCTGTATAAGCAGTAGGTACCGCCATAACAAGAATAGCAACAAAAGCCAATAACTCAGGTGACATCCGCCAGGGTATGAATACCTTAAACACCAAATCACCTAGTTGGGTGCGTTTTAATAACATGCCAACCCAAATATACAGTCCAATATTGAGAAACAAGCCCGCCTGGTCAAATAACAAACTAAAAAATATCGCCGGCCCCGCCCAATGCCCTTCTATCAGAAAAAAATAAAAACCGACAATAAAGGTCATGAAAATATACAGTGGAATGGACAACATTGAATGCAATATACTATCACCCATTTTATGAAAATCATGAAAAAACAGTGCTTTGAATAATTGAAAAAGACTCACTGCTGTTAAGACAGAAAAGCCTAAAATAAGTAATAAATAAATTTCAGGATGATCAACGACTGTTGCCGATTGATAAACATTATTTCTATAGAACCAGGCAGAAAATAGCATAATAGTATTACCCAGTACCTGAGCCAGCGCGGAAACACGGTGGTCTTTCAGCGTAACCACGGGCCTAAAGGCAATGTGCTGTTGCTTAAATGAACAGCTCATCGCACAAATAAAAATAGTCAAAATCAAAATCATGCGCTGTTTTTCAAAAGCAAATAGACTGATTTTGGCAACACTGGTTTCCAAAGTGCGAAATATGACCACAGAGTTTGTTATTCTTGCCTGGTTTTGTTGTGCTAAGTGATGTTTTTTAATACAGAGCTGGCGGGCATTTTGTAATGATATAAGCGCTGTCCTGCGATCAAAGGGACTGGCATCAAACAGATCTTCCATGCCATCCATGCCATCCGCTTCTGCTTCGAGTTTTTGCAACTCGGTCTTAATATCTGGGGCTGGATTACAGTCTGGAGTTGCAATATCGGCTCTAAGGGAAAAATAATCATGCCATATCAGTTCGCCTATATTCAGTAACCGGGCATGAATCTGCTCTCCATTGCCAGCAATAATGACCGATAACAGCAGTAAAAAAACAGGCAACGTAGACATCCATTCACGGCAACTACGACGTTTAATGACTTGTTTCAAATCCATCGTGCGCTTTCGTCAGACAGCAGCCTAATCAAACTTTTACTCTTTATCCACAGATGTACATTCAGATTGCTGAGCATCCTTTTTACAACGTACCATCCTCATTAGCTTCAACATTTTAGCGCTATAAATACCTTTTTCCCGTAGTCTGATTCGCGATTGCCTGAACACTTCAAGATAACCCGATTTATCCGCTTCAGGAATAGAAACCCACAGTTTTTGCGGAATTTTACTTTCATATCGTTTAATCAATGCCACTGCAGAATCAAATTGTCCTACGGCAAATTCTCGAGATTTTTGTCCATACCCCTCAGGAAATTCAGCTTTACGAATAAGTATTTGCATCGTCAACTGAACCAATGAAAAGTTAATAACACCACCATTTGGTTCCAATCCTTTATAGAGCTCCATGGCCTCATAAACGATTGCAGGGCCATATGTAACATCTACAGAGCCATTATTAAACTTACTGAACATATTAGCGATGGATGTTCCCACCGGAGAAGCACCAACATGAGTGACCATTTCAACCTGAGCAGGATCTGAATCCAGAATGGCAATCCGCTTTCCTGCTAACTCTCCTACGGTATCAATGTTACGATCATTGACAAACATATATGCAGCCCCTCCTGGAAATACTCCAACGACTTCATAAGGCGCAGAAACCATCAGTTTCGAGGCTTTTTTTGCACTGATAGTGGTAATAACGGATTTTAAATGTTCATAACTCGGCATAGCGCCTATCGCATCCATACTACCGGTAAAAGAATTAAATTGTCGCGCCCGCATCCCTGTAAAACTCACTATATCACATAGACCCGATTTAAAATCCTCGGCAGCAACGCGTTCACTGGTATAGGGTTTGAGCTCCAGTTCCACACCCCAGGCAAGCGCTGCGGTTTTATAATCTTTCATCTGCGAATAGGTCGGACCGTTTGCGCCTAACAAATCAAAAACACACATTTTTTTTGGTACTGCCAGAGCAACATTCCCCATCGTCATCAACAACACAGTAATGAATATCTCTGATAAAACTTTTTTGTATAAAACCATCAACTTTTTTTCCTCAATAGTTATCCAGACTGTACTAGCAGTACTTTAAAGTATATCAATTATATCCACCGTGTCCACCGTGCTTTCAGGATCGTCCCAAAAAGTACCTAGTCCACCGATAGGGGTACGCTTTCCAGTTGCTTCAGTCCACATAAAGTCTG
>Ga0256847_1001162_pt1 | contig 14080 bp, 8 predicted proteins | sample TeddybearmetaG_FD_189099 | JGI IMG/M metagenome (GOLD analysis project Ga0256847, IMG submission 189099) | Hydrothermal vent microbial communities from East Pacific Rise, Pacific Ocean - Teddybear | ecosystem: Environmental > Aquatic > Marine > Hydrothermal vents | place: Pacific Ocean: East... | reverse complement strand
CACTTTTAATATCCTCAGGACTGTTGCAACCCTCGGGCAGGTGTTCGTACGGAAGGTGTGTTTTTGCGGAACCTGCATCAGTTAATCTTGCTAATTGACCTAACTTTGGATCGTTTGGAAATACCCAGACAATCATGTTTCGTTCAGGGAATATATCCGGGACATTTCCGGATGGCGCACTTGATGTTAAATGCCTTGCTATCTCTCGAAAAGTGTCCCGGGAAATATTATCGGGGTAGGTTTTCACGTAGAGCAATTGATCCCGTTGGCGGGACTTTCCTCTTTGTTCGATTGTGAGTTGATAACATACCGTAAGGCAATCAACCCGGCTGCCTGTTGCCATCATTTCGCTCCTAAGGCCACTCTTGTGAATTTTGCACTGCGTAATAAGGAGCGAACTATTCTTTGAGAAAAGTTGCATTTGAGATTGAAAAAAATCCTGCATTTCTGCGGCATCTGCAATTTGACTGGATGGCTTCATGCTATGAATATTCCCTGTGTGGTTTCGGCTTTATGGTCGTGTTTTGGTTATAGTAATGTGAATATTATCCCAATTCAAATTCTACACCAACTTTTGTAAGCTCTGTATGCCTTAATATATGCGCTATCTGCCATATTTATCATTGACAAAATATTTCCGATGAATGTATATTGGGATATAAATCCCGTACTCAAGAAAATACGACATGCAAAGGATACTTGTTTACTCTCACGACACATTCGGTTTAGGGAATATGCGGCGAATGATGGCCATAGCTGCACACCTCACTCAGCAAAACCCGGAACTCAATGTACTCATGGTGTCTGGATCCAATGCGTTACCGGCATTCCAGCAACCTGAACGGGTCGACTATGTAAAACTTCCCTGTCTCTATCGGGACCAGAATGGCCGTTACGATGCCAAATCTCTAAATATGAGTCTGGATAAAATAATAAAACTGCGTGCGAATCTGATTTTAAGTGCTGCGCTTGATTTTGAACCGGATCTGATTCTTGTTGATAAAAAGCCCTACGGCGTTGCCAATGAATTAGAGCCCGTTCTCTCAATTCTGGGAAGGCGCACCAACCCCCCAAAAATGGTGCTCGTTCTGCGTGACATTCTGGACGACGCCACTGCGACACGAGGAATTTGGGAACGTAATGGCTACCATGATGCTATTGATCGTTATTACGAAGCTGTGTTGGTTGTGGGGGACCAGAATGTTTATGACCTGGGGCACGAATATGCCTTTCCGGTAGCCACCCGGGCACGCACGCACTATTGCGGGTATATACATAAACCGGATGACGCATCGTCTTTGTCCGATGCGGAAACAGAGCTTCCGGTACTGGTTACTTCAGGAGGTGGGGAAGACGGCGAGCATCTCTTACAGACCTTTATCAACGCCATGTCCTGTGGCAAACCGAACTATCGATCAATAATTTTTCTTGGACCAGATCTGAATGACCAAATGGCCAGCCGATTCGAAGCGCAAACCCGGATGAACCCGGCACTTACCTGTCGTCGATTTACTAACAAGATGTCACTTCACATGAAGCAAGCCAAAGTACTGGTCACTATGGGTGGATACAATACAATCTATGAAGGATTGTCCATGCAAAAATCCATGCTTGTCATTCCGCGCACAAAGCCTTCCCGTGAACAGGAAATACGAGCAAGCCGATTGTCGGAAATGGGCTTTCTTAAGTGCCTTATGCCTTCAGATCTAACCCCGGAACGATTAAGAAACGCTATCGAACATTCTCTAAGTCAACCGAAGCGTTCACTCCCCCAGATAAACTTTAGGGGCTTGCAGGGCGTAAACAGCGAGATTCAAATGATGTGTGGGGTTTCATAATGGTAAAAGCCAGACTCGCAATTTTGGTAAAACGATTTCCGAAACTCTCAGAGACATTTATCCAGGGAGAAATAGAAGGTCTGTTAGAGCGTGGATTTGATCTATCCATAATAAGCATGTATGAACCATCGGACTCAGTTCACCAGTCTTCCTCTGTGGCGTTACTGGATCGGGTTAAATATCTTGCGCGGGTACCGTCACAGCCTGCATACATCCATCTGCTCAGTTTGCTTTCGCGGAGGCCAGGGACAGGGATTTCCCTCCTTCGCTACCTGTCCAGTGGTGGCAGTATATCCGGCCTGGCAAGACTGCTGCATACCTGTAAAGTCGAAAACATTCGGCACATACATGCGCACTACATGTCAGAACCTGCAGCGTGTGCAGAGCTTGTCCTGGAACTCGCTGACATCTCATTTAGCATTTCCGCTCATGCGAAAGATATTTATCTAAGTACAGACAAGGTTATTACACGACGGGCTGAAAAGGCGAGCTTCATTTCGACTTGTACCAGTCATAACGTCGATCATTTGAAAAGCCTCGTCACCAGGCCAGACAAGGTGCAATTGGTGTACCACGGAATCGACACCTGCAATTTTCGAAACAAACACTGCGAAAAGAATGAGCCGCATCGGATAGTTGCAGTGGGTAGATTTAAGCGAAAGAAAGGTTTCGATCTTCTTATCAGGGCGTGTGAAATTCTTGCTAGCAAGAATATTGATTTTCGATGCGAAATTATCGGCTATGGGGATGAGAAGGCAGCGCTTCAAAAACAGATTGAGCAATCTCAGTTAACATCAAAAGTAAAATTACGTTCGCCGATTGAACACCGCCAACTCATCAGCATATTGAATCGTTCCAGTGTCTTTGTGATGCCCTGTCGAATAACAGGAGATGGAGACCGTGATGGCATCCCGAACTCAATGCTTGAAGCTATGGCGTGTGAAGTTCCTGTAATTACGACGCCGATTTCCGGAATCCCGGAAGTTGTTGAAAGCGGCCACAATGGCATATTGGTACCGGTAGAAGCACCCGACGAACTTGCTGCAGCTTTATTCAATCTTTTTCAGGACAAGTCCGCCAGGCTTCGTATTGCACGAGCAGGAAGACAAACTGTGATAGAAAAATTTAGTTGGAAACACAACATAGAACCCCTTGCTGGTCTCCTGGAAAAAATTTTGGTGACCGAAAATGCGCAAACAAACGGTAAGATTGTGTATATTCTGAAAGGCTTTCCGAGGCTTTCAGAGTCGTTCATCGCTGGTGAAGTGCGTCTGCTTACGCAAATGGGCTTGTACCTGGAATTATACTCCATCAAACGGGGAGATACGCTGGCATCCCGGGACGGTCTTCCCAGTGTAAACTATTGTCCCGCTGTAGAATCCATGAGCAAGATTGGTCTTTGGCCATGGTTGCAATCCAATCTCAATCCTTTCCTGTCTTCTCAAAAGTACCTCTGGCGAACGCACCCGCTTCGGCAAATACGGTCCCTGGGCTTTGCGATTAACAGTGGTTTCAAATACAGGGCCCTGGAGCATAAAAATTTCAAGAAAACCTTTATAAAGGAATTTTTGCTCGCAGGACATATAGCAGCGGATGTATTGCATAAAGGGGGCGCAAGCCATCTGCACGGTCATTTTTGCCACGATGCTACTACTGTGACCTGGATGACTTCTATGTTAACGGGCATTCCATTCAGCTTTACAGCACATGCGAAGGATATATACCAACGCAAGCTCAACCCGGGAAACCTGTTGGAAAGAAAACTGGAAGCAACCAGATTTGCGGTAACCTGCACGCAGGCAAATGTCTCCTATCTAAAGACCAGGTGCAGCAAACCGAAAAAAATACATGGAATTTATCACGGCCTGAACATCCACTCGTTTCAGCCAGCTGAGGAGCTAAAGCCAGTGTCAAACAGAATTCTGTCTGTCGGGCGACACGTTGAAAAAAAGGGCTTCGTATATCTTCTTCAGGCTTGTGCCATTTTGCGCGACCAGGGGGTGGACTTTCGTCTGGAAATTATTGGTGAAGATGGAGATCAAACAGCAACCCTAAAAAAGGTCATTCTGGACTCCGGGCTATCCAAACATACCAGTCTCTTATCTGCGATGACGCAGGATCAGCTGGTTGAGCGATACCAAACTGCAACTTTGTTTGTATTGCCATGCATTATTCTTGCCGACGGCGATAGGGACGGCATACCCAATGTGATGGCAGAGGCAATGGCGTGTGGGCTACCTGTAGTTGTCACCGGTATATCCGGCATTCCAGAAATCGTGAAACAGGATGAGAATGGTTTGATTGTGCCTTCGCGTGATGCGCATCGCCTGGCAGCAACAATTGCCCGGGCCTTGGGTGATGAAAAGCTGCGCATGCGTCTCGGCAGTCAGGCTAGAGAACGAATTGAATCTGTGTTTGATGCTGAACATACCCACATCGAGCTAAAAAAACTATTCGACAAGGTGCTGAGTAATGCCTCTTCTGTCCACGCATAACAAAGAAAACAACTCTGCTTTGCTGGTGGTTGATAGTCCAGGGGAGATCATCCCTCAGTTTGATGAAGAATATTGTAGCAAACAATACCTAGATGCAGTGTCGCACGGAATTTTTACATTTAACGAAGAAACGTATCAACTAGGCAAGTCGATTCACTGGCTAACCAACCCCTCGAGCGACCTCGAATGGCACATCCTGCTACACAAGTTTTACTATATGGTGGGTGTTGCGCGTCAATTTTCACTGACGGGAAACACGTGCTGGTCTGATATGTTCATTCAGCATCTGGGCTCCTGGATCGCACAAACACCACCGGATTTTATTGCTACCAATGTAACCGGTCGGCGTGTACAAAACTGGTGCTACGCCTGGGTTCTCTTTCACAAGGCCAAAAAAGCGTTTAGTCCTGAGTTTACGGCGCTACTTCTTGAATCTGTCCGAAAACAGGTCAATTGCATTGTAGCCAATTTGGCACCCTCCAGGAATCATCGCGCGCTGGAGCTTTACGCCATTTTTGTGGCGTCGATTACCTTTCCACAAATCCCTGAAGCCGGGGCGTGGCTTAGATTTTCGACGCGACACATGCAGGAAAATATTTGTACGGACCTTCTCGAAGACGGAGTGCATTGCGAACTTGCAACAGATTATCACCAGATCGTGTTACGCAACTACTTGCTGTTCTACAAATTGTGTTTACTAAATAAGGTAAAAGTATCTGGAGAAATCAACCGGCGTCTGGTTTCTGCGCTGGAATACACGATGTATATCCATCGACCCGATGGACTAATTCCTGCTTTATCGGATTCAGACTCAAGCTCATACCTCTACCTTCTTAAGTGGGGGGCTGAACTTTTTGATCGCCCGGACTTTGCTTTTGTTGCCTCCCGTGGTAGCAAAGGCACCGCTCCGAAACTTTCATCGCGGGTATTTCCAGTAAGTGGTTATTGTGTATTGCGTTCACCATGGGAATCTGCAGAGCCATATTGTAAAGCCAGATATATGGTATTCGATTGCGGACCGATCGGTGCCGGTAATCACGGCCATATCGACGGTCTAAGTGTGGAATTGGCGGCGAGTGGTCGTACCTTGGTGGTTGATCCCGGTCGCTACACATACAATGAAGCAGGCAGCTATAATTGGCGTGCCCACTTTCGCAAGACCCGCTCTCATAATACGGTAACCGTCGATGATGAGGATCAAGCGCATTATGTTCAGGTAGGTAAGCGGCGAAAAATTTGTACTCCCTTTCCAGAATGCCGGTTGCTTCACGAAGATCTCAATGGTCGCGTGCCATATCTACACGGACAGATTCTGAGCGATAAGTACGATGCCGTTCACGATCGCCATATCTGGTTTCCTGACCACGCTTACTGGGTTATTGTTGATCAACTTCGAGCGCCTTCTGAACATATTTACACACAGCGCTTTCACCTCTCACCTACAGAGAGTCCACTCCGTCAGTCCCAGGCTGATGAACATCATTGTGTATATAACTCGCCTAATCTTACCACTGTATTTTTTGCATCCAGACACGAAGTATCGATTGAGACAGGTTTCGTCTCCAAAACGTATGGTCAGAAAAAAGCCTCGGAGGTGCTTACAGTTTCAAGAAAAAGCACCGATACCTGTTTTGTAACTTTCTTTATTCCAAAGACTATTTCCGCTCGCATCCAGATAGATTCCAAGCAGTTGAAGTTTCAATCAGAACAGAAGAGTGAGCCACACAACTGGAGTTGGGACGAAAATAGCAAAACCTTGCGATTATCGATTCATGACGCTATTCGGAGTTTTCAGTTTGAGCATGGAACCAATTATGAAGATTAATCCCGCGCTCTATTCTCGAGACGGTGCACTGCCGGCTTTGTCGCGCCTTGATATTCAGGAACTACGTACCCAACTTGGCGATGCACTACCGGAAAATGCGCTTGATTCACCATTGCAAGATTATGAAATTTCTAATATCCGGTATAAACCCAACGAGAAAATGGTGCTTGCCCTAACCTCGGCGAAGGGCGAAAAACCGTTGGCGCTACGTATCTACCCGCCCTCGAAAACCCGCGCCAGATGGCAGGCAGCCGACAAGTACCATCCGCATCTGGTGTATGAGATTCCTGGCCTTGACGCGGTTGCGTGGACATTTCCCGCGGAGCGAAAATTACGCCTTGCTGTGATAAACGATCGAGTCGCATTGAGCGATTTGCTAAAGAAAAAACATAATGAAATTCTCAACGATCTGACCATGGTGCATTATGTCCCAGAACACACCTATACCGCTCGTTTGGAAGGCTATAATTCGAATCAAACGACGACAAACTATCTAAAAATTTACTACAACAACACTGGCGCGCGTACATGCCGCCTGATGCATCATCTGAAGGATCAGGTGGATAATCAGTCCCTGTTGGCATTTCCACAACGGGTTTCCTACTCAGAAGAGCATCGACTTCTAGTTCAGGACGCCCTGCCCATCGAAGATAGTCCGCGTGACATCCTGCGCCAGATTAGAGCGTTGGCAGAATTTCACAAACTCGACTGGATAGAAGAAAAAAGCCACTTGCATGAGCCTGCGCCGAACACGAGGCGCACCCGGGCTCTTGTATGCATGACTTTTCCGGAACTGGCCCCACGTACTACATTACTGCTGGACAGGCTTAGCGCCAACCCACCATCTTCCGCTTCTTCCCCGGTGCTCATTCATGGTGACGCACACTTTGGTAACCTCCTGCAGCTGAAAAATAACCGTGTCGGGTTTATTGATCTGGATCAATGTTGTTGGGGCAGCGCAGAACGAGACCTTGCGGCCTACTTTGGATTTTTATTGTGGACGCGTCTTGGGAAAGAGTTTTGCGTAACAGAAATGATGGAACTGCTCGATGCATACAATGGACAGGGACACTGTCCGATCTCATTGGAATCCTTTGCTACCCATCTCGCGGCAAACATATTATGTGACCGCATCAGTCGTGGTATCGCAAGAGGAAAAATATTGTGTGTTGCAAACCTTGAGCTCCTGTTAAACCTTGGAGAAAAGGCGCTGGATCTGGCAAATTTCCAGCGAGCCAGGAGAGTGTTGTGATCATCCCTCGAATGTACCTGGCAATCTGGCAGCAACATTTTCGGTCACCTGGATTGGCCAGTGCTGTGTGTATATGAGAACGCTACTCTACTGTCAACATTCGCTCGGTATTGGACACCTCGTACGCACAATTCATCTCGCTACTGCCATGCTGAAGTTGGGTTCAGTGGGAGTAATTGTAGGAGGGCAAATTCCAGCAGGTTATACATTTGACCCAGCTTTGAAAATATTTCCACTCAACCCGCTTTCAATGGATGTGGAGGGCAGGTTATTTGATCCCGAAAATAAAAATTCGGTTAAACATTTGCTTGAGGAGCGTGCTGTGCATACCGCCATTATCACTGAGTGGTTTTGTGCTGACACCCTGATTGTAGAAATGTTTCCCTTTGGAAGAAAAAATTTTTCAGCTGAAGTATTGGCACTTATACAAAATGCCAGGCAAAAACCAGGATGTAAAGTTTATTCTAGCGTGCGAGACATTCTGGTTACAACGCGACTTAACCAATCAAAGCACGACAGGTTGGCTATGGCGCGCCTCAATCAATTTTTTGATGCAGTTCTAGTGCATGGGGACCCCTCCTTTGCAAGACTTGAAGACACCTTTTCCTGTCTGAAGGATCTCACACTTCCAGTCTATTACACAGGATATATAGCACCCATGTCTGGAACGAAGCTACAGAGTATTCCCAGAAAAAACCGCGTGGTGGTATCGTGCGGTGGCGGAAGGGTGGGGAAAAATCTTTCCCAGGAAGCGGTTAACGCTTACGACCTGATAAACCGAGAGCTCGGCCTGAAAATGACGGTGTTGGCAGGACCATTCGTTGAAGAAATAGCCTATTGCCGAAAACCAGGGTTGCAAATTCTTCCACACATCAATGATCTGTCCAGCTATATGGCTGAAAGCTGTGTGTCAGTAAGCCAATGTGGTTATAACACCAGCACCGATGTCCTGGTTAGCCAAACTCCGGCAGTATTCGTACCGTTTGAAACACCTCAAGAAAATGAACAATTGCGCCGAGCGCAGAAATTTTCAGAGGCCAACAGGGCGGTACTACTGCGGGAAAACGAGTTAAGACCAACAAGTTACTCAATGCCATCGTTGCTGCCCGAAAATGCGACATATCCAGAAACGTAGAAGTTAACGGGATTGATAAAAGCGTAAACCTGATCAGGGAATTGCAATGCTCGAATTGATCCGATCAGCGGTGGATTGCGTAAATGCCAAGCAGGAAGACACGCTGTTTTTCATTCGGGACGATGATGTTGGGTGGGCGGATGACCGTATGTCAGCTTTGTTGGACAGAATGTTCTATCTCGACATTCCCATTGATCTTGCCGTTATACCCATGGCAGCGACTACGGATACTGTGAATTTGATTCGCCGCCTGAGACACCAAAAATCTGGATTGTTAAGGCTGCACCAGCACGGATTTATGCATTCAAATCACCAGGAGAATGGTCGCAAATGTGAATTCGGGAAGGATCGTTCAGAAAAAGATCAAAAAAGTGACATCGAGAAGGGTGCAAAAAAAATACACGCTGCATTTGGCGAACTGGTAGATCCAATTTTTACACCCCCGTGGAATCGCTGTACCCAAACCACAGTTGATGTACTGGCAGAGGCCGGGTTTCGGGTGTTATCGCGCGACGCTACTGCGTCTCCCCTTGATACAAAATCTATTCGCGAACTGCCTATTACTATTGATTGGCTCAAAGGAGTAAAGGGAACGCTGATGTCAGCAACTGCATTTCTGGATTATGCATGTACTCAAATCACGGAAAACAAGCAAGTCGGAATTATGTTGCATCACGAATTGATGAATAAAGCTAATCTGAATTTTTTGACTGAATTCCTCGAGCCCCTAGCTGATTGCCCAAAGGCGAAATTTTGTTCTATGGCTCATCTTGGCGATTTGGAATGACCACTGGAAATAAGAAATCAGTACTGGCCCTTGCTGTAATTTTCGCATGTAGCTTTTCGGTGCATGCCGCTTCTCATCGACTAAAAATGGAAGGGATGTGGGACGGGAACGAATTCAGTGTTAAAAAAATAAAAATACGTGATGCGTTCAAGGATCCTAAACGTATCCGTGTTAGCGGAGTTGTCTCATCTGTTAATATTGTTTCGCGAGAAATCACCATAGGTCCCATAGTTATCCGATGGAATGCGTCCCAGGACACATTGCTCTCGACAATTAAAGTTGGACAAGGCGTTGAAGCAGATGCCGAGTCAGTAGAAAACCCTGTTTACTTTCTGGTGCGACTGGAGATCAAGAATATTGGGCACCCTCAAGCTTTGGAAATTATAGGGGCAATATCGAGAGTCAGAAAGGATGGAACATCCAATCAAATCTCGATTGCGGGGATCACAGCGCGTGTTCCTATCCGGCTGTATTCAAATGGACGTGTTCTGCTTAGGCGCCTGGATGACAAGCGCCCGGAGTCACAACTCGTATTTCATAAAGGCCAAACCAGGTTAACGCTAGGTGGTGAGCTTGGCTTGAAATCAAAAGTAAAGTCCGACTACGATCTGAACAAAAAGACTAAGGATGACAATCTCAAATTTGCAAAACAGTTTCAACTTGAACTATTTGCTGAATTTGGTGAAAAAGTCTCAGCCTTTCTGGAACTAAAATTCGAAAATGAAACGAAATATGAACTACCCCTAAAGAAATCTGACAACCAGACTCAGCTTAATATAGGTGAAGCCTGGGTCTACCTCGACCAGCCAGGTGGGTTGCCGGTCAGCTTACAAATAGGGCGTCAAAATTTTGCAGACCAACGTGAATGGTGGTGGGATGACGATCTGGATGCCATCCGGCTTTATTACTCAAACGAACAGTTTCGGGTTCAAATTGCACTAGCTGAGCCGATAATCCCCGAGAAAATCGATTTGGGTAGAATTGATGCTGAAGATGAAGACATATCTCGAGTACTTGCCACTTTTGATACTCGAATTAGCTCTGCATTGTCACTTCAACTGAGATATCTGCATCATCATGACCACTCTGGCACTGAAAGCATTGGCACGAGTGTTAATCAGAATCGTGAAGATGATGAAGATAGCGATCTCGACTGGTTTGGTGTGAGGGCATTCGGGAAACTGGCAGCCGATGATAAACGTGAAATCTCTTACTGGCTGGATTGGGCCTACCTCACAGGGAGTGAAACAGTTCTGGATTTTGAAGAACTATTGCCGCAGCAATCGGTTGTGATAGAGCGCAAGGAGCGAAAGCGAAGCGGGTGGGCGATCGATGTGGGCTTCAGTTACGTTGTACAATCGTTATACCAACCAACTTTTACGTTCGGTTATGCAATAGGTAGCGGAAAACGCGACACAAATGGTACTTTCAGGGAAACCGGCCTTAATGATAACAATAATAAATTTAATGGTGTTGACCGGTTTCGCTATTATGGGGAGTTGTCCAGGCCAGAATTGTCAAACCTGGGTATCACCACCTTGTCTTTTGGTCTTCGCCCCTGGCGAGACAGTTCTGTAGAGCTTATTCATCATCAATATCGCCAACAAGTTGGCTCACCCAATCACACTCTGAAAATTAGGCAAGAGGCAAACGGATTATCACGGCACCTGGGTCAAGAGATCGATTTTGTTCTAGGAATCGAAAAATGGGAACACGTCGAGTTGGAAATTTCTACGGGTTACTTCTGGGCTGGCAGAGCGTTCAACAATACCGGACGCGCCTTGTTGCTGGACTTCAAATTCAACTATAACTTCTAGGGATTCAGAATGTCAGCCGCGATAGACAACCTCAGACCGTTTCTGCATCACCTTACAGACCAACGTGGTCGACTGGCAAATGCCTATTTTTATACCGGGCTAGGGGTTTTACTCCAATTGGGTGCTCCCTGGCCGCTTAAATTTCTTATCGACGATGTGCTGGTTGGTAGCTTACCCCAGGGAGTTCTGCAGGCTATGGCCCCCTCTGTTGTTGTTCTGGTGGTGTGTTGCGCAATGATTGTATTGCTTGTCTCGATAGCCACAGTACTTGCCGCAGAAAAAGTTGCCCATGCCCGCATTCGTCAAACATTTGGCCTGTCTCTTCGAGAACAATTACTGCGTCAAATTCATCGAATGAGCCTGTATAGCAGGCAGGCGGAACATTCAGGGGAACTCACCATGCGCTTAATGAGTGACTCGCAACTGGTCAGTCGTCTAGTGTGCAAAACTCTACCCAGAGCCGCTAAAGATTTTGCCGTAGCAGTATTTGTCATTGTGACAACGTTTTTTATTGATTACCGAATCGGGTTCCTCTGTCTGATTATGGCAACAGGACTAGCGCTCATCACTTTGAAATTTGGATCAGAAATTTCCGCGGCTGCGAAATTTAAACGCACTCAGGAAGGTGAAGTAGCTGCGTTCACCCAGGAATCCATTGTCGGGCTGGAACATATACAGGCCATGTCGTTAGAAAAACAGAATCGAATCCAATACCTTGAAAAAACCGGTGCCAGCTTGCAGGCAGGCATACGGGAAGTTCAGATTGGTGTAAAAATGGAACGTGCAGCACAAATATTTTCAGCGCTTGCAATTGGTCTGGCGGCGGGCGCTGGCGGTTTGTTAGTACTAAATTCACAAATGTCCCTGGGGACACTGATCGTATGTATCGCCTACATCACCAGTTTAATGAAACCCATTGAAAAATTGAATGAGATAGCCACTACCGTCTCAAGAGGCCTGGCTCGAGCACAACGTCTGAACCGGCTGATGAATTTTCAGAATATTGACGCTGTTGCCCAACCGGACCTTTCGGCACCCGAACTAAAGGAGATTGTCGCCTGTGATATTGATTTTTCGTATCCTGATTGCGGTATGCAGACTATTAGCGCATTCAGTCACAGATTTGCGCTAGGCGAATGTACCGTACTGATAGGAGCGAGTGGTTCCGGAAAAAGTACAATTCTACGTTTGCTATTGCAGCTTTTACGGCCTGACGCCGGATGTATGAAAATTAATCAGCTGCCCTACAAAGATATTGATGCCGGTTCTTTGCGATCACAATTCGCGGTACTCATGCAGGACTCCCACCTGTTCTCTGGTTCTATGCGGAGTGTTTTGTGTGAGCTAAACCCGAACCTTTCAGATGCGCAGATATATGCTGCACTAGGACAAGTGCATCTTATTGATCTGATTAACACGCTCCCTGGTGGACTGGACACCAAGCTTGATGAAGCAGGAGCTCGACTGTCCGGAGGACAGCGAACCAGGTTATTGCTTGCGCGGGCAATTTTGTCTCAACGCCCAGCAATTTTACTGGATGAACCATTTGCAAATATCGATAATTCTTCGAAAGAGATTATTCTGCATACATTAACCTCCATTAAAACCAATCACCTGCTGGTTATCATTACCCATGACACAACAATACTACCCCTTGCGGATCACATTCTTGATTTAAATGTGGAGCAGCGGCATAAGTTTTTGAACATAAAGGACTGCGCCCTGTGAACAGCAATCATAAAACGATCGCCTTGTTTCCCGGTTCGTTTAAACCTCCGCATCCTGGACATATAAGAGGTCTTCAGCACTTAATAGACAAGGTGGAGGTTGACGAAATATTGATATTGATCTCGAACCGCTCACGCATACTACCCGGTACCACCCAGGCGCTTGATGCACACAGTTCAGCAATGGCGTGGAAAATGGTGTTGGGGGAAGTCAACCAGAAAGTCAAGCCAATTAGAGTTGAGATTGCCAGTTTCAGTGCTATCGATGCCTGCAAAAAATATGTAGGTAAGGCAAATCCAGGGAAGAAAATCTTCCTTTGTCTGGGTCATGACGATCACGATAAAGATGATCGCAGATTCGATGAGTTGAGACAAAAGTTTCCGGACAAAAACCTTGAAACTATCGTTCTGCCTACTGGATGCATAAAAGTAAGGGCTTCCGATCTACGATTCTATCTGAGTCAGGGGGATCGGGGGAAAGCCGACTTTATCAAAGCCTTTAAGGGCGCTTTCATACAAGCTACTGTATTGAAGTTGTGGCGAGTTTGCATGGAGAGAAAACGCTCAGTTCATCAGATCAGATTGCCAAAACTGAAAAAAATACTGGAAGCTGTAGCCCTAAACTCTGACGTTGGCATTTACCCGGTGGACGCGAATAACCCGTGCTCACGATATTATGTACAGGGGCTGCGAGAAGAAAAACTCTGGATTCATTATGCCGGTGACGAAGTAGACAGTTCCAGGCCAGACACACCAAGAGAAAGAATAGCGACTGCCGTGAGAGCCCTGCGACAATTTACCCGCAATGATATCGGCCTTGTATTGCCAGAACTCATATTGTTTGATCGTGAATCACACACTCTAATTCACACCGATGTAATGCCAGGTAGTAAAAGTCTAAAGGGCGCACTCTCAAATGGAGCTGAGGCACGACACCTCGCCGGCAAATTGGGCGCAGCACTGGCCAATCTACACACTATGCCAACAACGCTCAATTACTTACGCGGGAATGAAATACGGGAACAGAAATGGTGGAAGCAGCAGATGCAATTGGTGCAAAACGCTGCGGGTGATGGTGCCCAGACATTGCTTGGAGAGTGTCAGGCAGCATGCCGCAGGATTAACATGCTGTTTCTCCGTGATCCTCAGTGCTATCGCGTACTTGAATCGAAAATAGGCATATCTGATTTAAGCAATTCTTCGA
>Ga0256847_1001161_pt1 | contig 14084 bp, 10 predicted proteins | sample TeddybearmetaG_FD_189099 | JGI IMG/M metagenome (GOLD analysis project Ga0256847, IMG submission 189099) | Hydrothermal vent microbial communities from East Pacific Rise, Pacific Ocean - Teddybear | ecosystem: Environmental > Aquatic > Marine > Hydrothermal vents | place: Pacific Ocean: East... | reverse complement strand
CTATAAGCAAAAGCAGTAAACAGTTAAACATTGGGAAAGCCTGTGCTGGGCACAGGCTTTTGTACGACTAATTTTGAGGGCTATGAAGATAGTTTTATCACTGCCTCATCCGTAATCCATTGGCATCATAGAGTGGTTTTTCAACGATCTGAGCAGTATAAAATTCCCCATTAATCTCTACTTCCAGTGTAGTTCCATTACCAGCCAGGTCAGGTGGTACATATCCAAGCGCCATAGATTTACCTACATAGTGAGCGTACCCGCCTGAAGTGATATAACCTACGCATTTACCGTCTTTCAAAATAGCTTCATCATTGGAAACGTCTAAGTCCTGGCTATCAATGGTCATGGTCACTAGTTTCTTTTCAGAACCTTTTTCTTTTTCAGCCAGCGCCGCCTGTTTGCCGATAAATTCCTTGTCCCATTTAATAAAAATATCCATGCCAGATTCAGCAGCAGTGAAATCAGGTCGAAAATCCAGCGTCCAGACACCCCAGTTTTTCTCAAGTCGTAGTGACATCAGTGCGCGTCCACCATAAAGTTTTAAACCGAGGTCAGCGCCCGCAGCTTCAATCTCCTCAAAAAGCTTTATTTGATACTGAGGAGCGCAATAGATTTCGTAACCCAACTCACCAGAAAAAGAAACACGGGTAAGGATGACAGGCACGCCGCCAACAAAAGTTTGGCGTATGTCGAGAAATTTAAAAGCTTCACTGGAGACGTCATCACGGCAGATTCGAGATAGTAACTCTCTGGAGTTGGGGCCAGAAATAGCCATGCCGTGAAAATCATCAGAGCGATTTTTATAACTTACACCAGTGTCCGGTAGATGTGATTCGAACCAGCGCCGATGCATTTCCTGCGCTGCACCTGATCCTAACAGCATAAATGTCTCTTCGTCCAGACAGGCTACTGTCAGATCGCCATATAGTTTACCTTTGGGCGTCAATAATGGCGTTAATGCCAAACGTCCGGGTTTAGGCACCCGGCCTGCAACCACATAATCCAGGAACTCACGTGCACCTGGGCCAGTGATTTCATGTTTGGCGAAATTGGCAATTTCTATCGCACCTACCGCTTCTCGAACGGCTTTGACTTCGGCTGCAATATAATCATGCGCCCGTGAGCGTTTAAATGTTGGCTCTTCATGTGCATCTTCAGGATCATTGGCAAACCAGAGGACATTCTCAAGTCCGAAGCTGTCACCCATAACCGCGCCACGAGCGATAAGTCGGTCATATAAGGCCGTTGTTTTCTGACGCCGGCCTTTGGGCAGGGTTTCGTTAGGGAAAGTCATAACGAAGCGACGTTCATAGTTTTCGGACGATTTCACCGTGCCATAATCGGGCGTTGCATAATTGCCGAAACGCGCAATATCCATCGCCCAGACATCGATAGAAGGCTCTCCGTACATCATCCATTCGGCCATGCAAAGACCAACGCCACCAGCCTGGCAGAAACCGGCCATGACGCCAACCGCAGCCCAGTAGTTGGTAAAACCGGGGACTGGACCGATCATAGGATTGCCGTCTGGACCAAAAGTAAATGGACCATTAATCACATCCTTGATACCGGTTTCGCCGAGAGCAGGGATGCGTTCGAAGGCCATTTCCAGGCGGTCGGCAATGCGTTCCAGATCAGGTTCTAACAGTTCGTGACCAAAATCCATCGGCGTGCCGCTGACCTTCCAGGGAGTTGAGCGCGGTTCGTAAGTTCCCAATAACATGCCCTGTGCTTCCTGACGAAAATAAATATTGGCTTCGTAATCTATACCAGCTGGTAGGCGATCCTGCGGATCACGTTCTGCAATCTGCGGGATTTTATCGGTGATCAGGTAATGGTGTTCCATGGGCTGAACCGGCAGGTGTATACCAGCCATTTTGCCTGCTTCTCGTGCCCAGAGACCGGCCGCGTTAACAATCATTTCTGCATTGATATTGCCCTTTTCGGTGATCAAGTTCCAGGAGCCGTCTTTTAACTGAACTGTTTCCAACACGGGTGTGTGAGTATAGTATTTGGCGCCGTACACCTTCGCTGCCTTGGCATAAGCGATGGTTGCACCATATGGATCAACGTCACCATCAAGCGGATCCCACAGTGCGGCAATATAATGTTTTGGGTCGATCAGGGGATGACGACGAGCGACTTCCTCTACAGAAATAAACTCCTGATCCAGTCCCATATATCGCGCCTTCGAACGCTCGCGTTTGAGATAGTCGTACCAGGTCTGGTTAGATGCCAGGTAAAATCCGCCAGTGGCGTGCATGCCAACCGATTGGCCGGATACCTCTTCAATCTCTTTGTAGAGATTGATGGTGTATCCCTGTAATCTCGATATGTTAGGGTCAGAACTTATTGTGTGAATTTGCCCGGCTGCATGCCAGCTTGATCCTGAGGTGAGCTCATCACGTTCGAGCAAGATGACATCTTTCCAGCCGAATTTGGCTAAATGATACAAAATTGAGCAGCCAACTACGCCGCCGCCGATAATGACTACTCTAGCCTGCGATTCCATACTAGTTTCCTCTAAAATTTAATTTAACGATTGTTAATACCAGGCGTCTGGAATATCTTCTTTGCGTTTGGCGATATAGGCCTTTAACTCTTCATCTTTTGCCTGATCCAGAGGCGTTATTTGATAATCATTAAGTAACTGATTCCAACGCTCATAAGCACGTTGCTGACTATCCTTTGAGCCATCTTCCTGCCATTTTTCGACATTGTCGTTATCAGACATTTTGGCATCATAATATGCGGTCTGGTAATTACTCATGGTATGGCTGCAACCTAAAAAGTGACCGCCTGGTTCAACTTCAGCATAGGCATCGCGCGCCAGTGCATTTTCATCGAGCGCAAGACCAGATAGCATCACCTGATAAGAACCCAGACGATCTGCATCCATCACCAACTTTTCATAGCCGGTGCAAAGTCCACCTTCGAGCCAGCCTGCTGCATGTAATACGAAATTGGCGCCACCGAGAGCAGTTGACAGCATGGAGTCCGCACTTTCATAGGCCGCTTGTGCATCGGGAAGTTTGGATGCCGTCAAAGAGCCGCCACAGCGTAGTGGAACCCCCAGACGACGTGCTAACTGACCTATTATCATATTGGACATCACGGGTTCTGGCATTCCAAACGTGGGCGCGCCGCTTTTAAGACTCATTGATGACAGGAAGTTGCCGAGAATGAATGGAGAACCGGGACGCACCAACTGGGTAAAGGCGCCAACCATCATGGCTTCGGCGAATGCCTGCGCAATGCAGGCAGCTGTCGTCACCGGACCCATTGCACCGCCCAGGATGAATGGTGCAATAATTAATCCCTGATTCGCGCCGCAATAAACTTGCACAGCTTCAGTGACGACGCGATCCACTACCAGTGGAGAATTACTGTTCACATTGCCCATGATGACGCAGTTATTTTCCATAAATTCTTCGCCGTGTAGAATCCTGGCCATATCAACCGAATCCTGAGCACGTGACTTTTCGGTAATGGCACCCAGATGAGGTTTATCACCATATTTCATATGCGCATAAACCATATCCAGATGACGGATCGATACCGGCAGGTCGCAGGGTTCTACAACAACCAGACCAGAATGGTGCAGGCTGGGTAGTTGAGAAACGATTTTCACCAGGTTTTCAAAATCTTCCATGGTTCCATATCGGCGTCCCTGTTCCATATCACGGATAAATGGAGGGCCATAAACGGGTGCAAATACCTGCGAATTGCCACCGATGTTGACACTCTTTTCCGGGTTACGGGAGACCTGGGTGAACTCAGTGGGTGCGGTTTTACACAAACTTCTCGCCAGGCCTTTATCCAGGCGCACTCTTGTACCTTTGATATCTGCACCGGCCTGTTTCCAGATTTCTAGCGCTTTTGGGTCTTCTCTAAATTCTATACCAACTTCCTGGATCAACCACTCTGCCTGTTCTTCAAGTTTGACCAGGCCTTCTTCATTGAGAAATTCATAGAATGGAATTTTCCGTTTTACATAAGCAGGAGCGGCGGTAACAACGCGATCTCGTTGCCTGCTTTGGCCAGTTCTACGGCGCTTGCGAATGGGGGGCGGTTTTGACTTGTAATCATCGAGCATGGTGGCGGTCTCTGTAACAATGGTTCGGTTTAGTTTTGAGCAATTTTTGCGCCATAAAAATAAACACCAAAGGCTCAAGTTAACAACATTATTTGCAATTTTGAAGTATTCAAGTATTAATGTCAGGTATGAAAAATTTTAATATCAATATCGCTTCCACCAGGGCGCTTATTCTGTTTGATGCAGCTGCAAAAACTGGAAGTTTTTCACGTGCCGCAGAATTTGCACACGTAGGTCAACCAGCCATCAGTCACAGTGTTCGTCAGTTAGAAAGCAGTTTGGGTGTGAAATTATTTCATCGCTTACATCGAGGTGTAGAACTGACTTCGGCCGGAGAAATTCTGGCACAACGAGTTAGTGCCGGATTACTGGAGATTCGTACGGGCATTGAAGAGGTTCAATCAAAAAAAATGACACCGCAGAGAATCACTTTGCTGGTCTCCACATCCCTGGCCAGTTACTGGTTGATGCCTCGTTTGGGCAGGTTCAAATTAAGCTGCTCTGAGATTGATTTACGCTGCATCACGATGGATACAGATCGGGATGTGCCGTTGGCAGAATTTGATTTATGCATCGCTCTCGGCAGTAAACAATGGTCGAACATGCAGCGCTGGTGGTTTGCTGATGAAGAATTATTCCCGGTCTGTAGCCCTGATTATTTGGCAGGTCATGAATTGTTAAAGCAACCGGAAAACCTCATCAATCACGAGTTATTACATTTAGAAGAACATTATCATTCTCGATTTGACTGGAAGAAATGGTTTACACATTTTGAAATTTATCATCGCCAACTTCCCAGTGGGTGGACTTCGAATGACTATTCAATTGTGATACAGGCAGCGTTGGAAGGTCAGGGAGTCGCCATCGGATGGCGGCATATCGTTCAACCGTTGGTGGAGCAGGGGCTGTTAGTACGACCCTTGAAACACAGCATTAAAACGGACAATCCGTTTTTTATTTCAGCGCCGGCTGGTGATGAGCTGTCACAATCAGCAATAGTGCTACGAGACTGGTTAATAGTGGAAATGGCGAATAGTGATTGAAAACTCCAGAAACTACATTCCTGAAAATACATAGGTTGATGTAATCTTTTCAGGAATTGCATAAAATTTGCTGAGTATTGCGAAAGTTGATGGCGTTAAAACTGTTGCTAAAGGTTATATCGTCACCATTATAGATGACATAAGTTTTATTCAATTTATGTTGCTTATTCGAGAATCTCAGCAAAGTTTTGTTAAAACTTTTATGAAACGTTGCCGCTGATTTCACTTCAATACCGGTGAGATAGTGCCCGGACTTATATAAGATATCTATTTCGTTGCCATGATTGTCGCGATAAAAATACAGATTTGAAATCAATCCACTATTGTAACGGGTTTTTAGTGCTTCAAGGATAACCAGATTTTCAAACAGTTGGCCTACCAGAGGGTCACGAGTAATTTGTTCTGGTTTTTCGATGCCCAACAGATAGGCAAGCAGACCAGTATCAGTAAAGTAGTATTTTGGTGATTTAATGACACGCTTGCCAAAGTTTTCGAAATAGGGCGGTAGTTTGAATATTATGAAAGACGCTTCCAGTATGGATAACCACTGTTTGATCGTTTTTGCACTCACACCCACATCCCCGGCCAGAGATTGTATATTCAATAACTGCCCAATGCGGCCTGACAGTAACCGCATAAATTTGTCAAACAGGCTGGCATCTTTTAGGTTGATTATCTGGCGAACATCTCTTTCCACATAAGTTTGAGAGTAATTTGAATAAGCAATGTGGGGTCGTTGTTGCTGATCGTATATACGAGGCAAAAATCCTTTAAATATATAGTCTTCAAACCTATCCAGAATAATACCAGCAGATTCCAGCTCTTTACTGTCGTGGCCCGAGTTGTGTCACAACAGGGTATTCCTTTAATTGCTGTAACAATTCTTTGGTCAGGTCTCTAGGTATCATTCTTTAAGATTATATCGTGTAATAAAGGAGTTCAACTACTGAATTACACAATTTGTGTCACCTCATTTCTCACCTGATACAGAAATCAGAACGCCAGAATTATTCAAGCATATTCCTTAAAGCAGATTCGGAAGACAAGTTCACACCCAACTGACGTTCAACACCTGAAATATCAATCATAGTCTCAAGATTGGCAATTTTGTCTTGCTTTATGGTCCAGAAGGATACTGCTGGAAACATAATAATTTTGTCGCTGGCAGGTATTTTGAGCAGAGGTTTTGTCACAGCTCCACTAAAGCTGACGTAACTCATGACGCGATCACCTTCACTCATGATTTCTTCCAGATCAACTGAAAGATCCGGCATTGCATCTCGGAACATTTGGATAAAATAAATATATTGTTCCAGATTTAAAATGTCATCAGTGAAAGTTGTTTTATAGTAAAAATCGGGTAGTACGCTGTCACGCAGTTGTTCAAACTTACCTTCATTCCACGACAGTTGAAGCTGTCTGGAAACTATCTCTTTATTGGATTCCTGTGTCATATTTAAACCTTCTGAGAAGTCGATAATTCAGCAAATGTTTCAGTAAATGCAGCAACCGCTTTATCCAGGTCGCTTTTACTATGTGCCGCTGAAATCTGCGTCCTAATTCTGGCTTTTCCTTCTGGCACAACCGGAAAGAAAAAACCAATGGCATAGATACCTCGTTCTAGCAGTTTTCGGGACATTTTTTGCGCCAACTCTGCATTGCCCAGCATGACGGGTACAATTGGGTGCTCACCGTCACTCACTGCGAAGCCTGCAGCCTGCATTGCCTTTCTAAAATAGCGTGTATTTTCATTCAGGCGATCGCGTAAAGCTGTTGATGAACTGAGCATTTCCAGCACTTTAATAGATGCTGCGCAGATAGATGGCGCCAAAGTGTTTGAAAACAGATAAGGACGAGAGCGTTGGCGGAGCATTTGAATGATTTCTTTGCGTCCGGAGGTATAACCTCCCGATGCACCGCCTAGCGCTTTGCCGAAGGTGCCAGTAATAATATCCACTCTATCCATCACGCCACAATACTCGTGTATCCCTCGTCCAGTAGCGCCCATAAAACCCACTGCATGGCAATCATCATGATGAACCATGGCGTCGTACTGATCAGCAAGATCACAAATCTTGTCTAATTGCGCAATGGTGCCATCCATTGAAAACACGCCATCAGTGGTAATCAGAATTCGACGCGCGCCTGCTGTTTTTGCCTGTTCCAGCTTTGATTCCAGATCCTGCATGTCATTGTTTTTATATCGATATCGCGCTGCCTTGCACAAACGAACACCATCGATTATCGAGGCATGATTTAATTCATCTGAAATAATGGCATCTTCGCTGGTTAAAATTGTTTCAAATAAACCGGTATTGGCATCAAAACAGGCGGCGTATAAAATCGTATTTTCCATGCCAAGAAAATTACTGACTTTCGATTCCAGTGTTTTATGAATGGTTTGAGTGCCGCAGATGAAACGTACCGATGACAAACCAAAACCCCATCGATCAAAACTGTCCTTTGCCGCCTGTATCACTTCTCGATTATTCGCCAGACCCAGGTAATTATTGGCACACATATTGATTACTTCAGAGCCATCATCAAGTCGGATGTCGCTTTTTTGATCGCTGGCAAGGACGCGTTCGGTTTTCCAGAATCCTGCCTTTTTTATTTCAGCTAAATCACTTGCCAGACTGTGTTTACTACTTTTAAAGCTCATTTTAATCTTCCCAATTGAGGATAACTTTACCGGATTGTCCAGAACGCATGACATCAAAACCCTGCTGAAAATCAGTGTAATGAAACCGATGCGTGATGATCTTTTCCAGCGGTATACCACTTTGCACCATCATCGAAGCCTTATACCAGGTTTCAAACATTTCGCGTCCGGTCACACCCTTAATGGTTAAACCTTTGAAGACCACGTGATCCCATTCAATTCCGGCGCCTGAAGGCATAATGGCCAACATGGCAATTCGTCCACCGTTAATCATAAAGTTGATCATATCCTTAAATGCATGAGGAGAACCTGACATTTCCAGCCCGACATCAAAACCTTCGAAGATACCCAGCTCAAGCATGAACTCTCGATTTATTGATTGTTTATCAGCATTGATTGTTATCGCTTTGGGCACAATTTCTTTAGCCAGTTTCAGTCGGTATTCATTGAGATCAGTAATGACGATATTTCTTGCGCCACAATGTGCTGCAACCATGGCAGCCATAATCCCGATGGGGCCAGCGCCTGTTACTAAAACATCCTCACCGACCATATTGAACGACAGGGCAGTGTGCACGGCATTACCGTAGGGATCAAAACAGGCGAGCAGGTCAGTAGAGATTTCTCTGCTGGGTTTAAAAACATTTTCCGCAGGAATGGACAGATATTCTGCAAAAGCGCCATCACGATTTACCCCGACTCCTTTGGTATTTGGGCACAGGTGTTTTTTGCCGGCCAGGCAGTTTCGACAACGGCCACAAACGATGTGACCTTCTCCGGAAACTACGTCACCAATTTCAAGGTTGGTGACACTTGACCCCATTTCTGCAATGACTCCAGCAAATTCATGCCCAGTTGTCATCGGTAAAGGAATCGTCTTCCTGGCCCATTCATCCCAGTTATAAATATGGATATCGGTGCCACAGATGGCAGTTTTCTGAATTTTTATTAACACATCCGTATGGTCAATTTTTGGCATGGGCACATCTTCCAGCCATATTCCTTGTTCAGCTTGTTTTTTTACTAGTGCTTTCATTATTTATTTACAGTTTTTTAAATTAATAGAGGATAATATACATACCATAGATAGACCAAATATAAGATTCCCATAAAACAGGTAACTCATTTTATCATTCTGATTAAAATGCGAAACTAAATGTCGGATTTCGAATATAGTAATCGCTGCATGGATAGTAAGATTCCTTGCCAAAATTACAAACATCTAAATTATTAACATCAAAATAAATGCGATATTCAGCACTAAAAGTTTTCACACAAGCGCTTGTCGGTAATAAAGGCTGGAAACCTGCCTGGCGCGAACCTGAGCCAAAGAAAAAATATGATGTCATCATAGTAGGTGGAGGAGGCCATGGACTCGCCACGGCTTTCTATCTGGCCAAAAATTTCGGTATTAAAAATGTCGCTGTACTAGAAAAAGGCTGGATCGGATCAGGCAACGTTGGCCGTAATACGACAATAATTCGCTCAAATTACATGCTGCCCGGTAATGAGCCATTTTATGAACTATCGATGCAACTCTGGGAAGGACTGGAGCAGGAGTTGAACTATAACGCGATGGTATCGCAACGTGGCATATTAAATTTATTTCACAGCGATCCTCAACGTGACGCCTTTGTCCGCAGAGGTAACGCGATGCGACTGGCCGGAGCTGATTCAGTTTTACTGGATAATGAGGGCGTCAGGAAAATCTGCCCTTTTCTGGATTTTGATAATGCTCGATTTCCTATCAAGGGTGGTCTGGTGCAGCCACGAGGCGGAACCGTTCGGCACGATGCTGTGGCCTGGGGTTATGCCCGCGCTGCAGATTCATTGGGCGTAGACATCATCCAGAACTGTGAGGTAACTGGATTTGAAATGAAAAATGGTGAATGTAAGGGCGTTAGCACAACTCGTGGAAAAATTAAAGCGAACAAGGTAGCGGTCTGCGTAGCCGGGTCATCCAGTCGCGTGATGTCTCACGCTGGAATGCGACTTCCCATTGAAAGTCACGTATTACAGGCTTTTGTCACCGAAGGATTGAAACCCGTAATCGACAATGTCGTCACCTTTGGCGCTGGTCATTTTTATATTTCACAGTCTGATAAAGGCGGCCTGGTATTTGGCGGCGATCTGGATGGTTACAACAGTTATGCTCAGCGCGGTAATTTACCCACAGTAGAAGATATCTGCGAAGGTGGTATGGCGATTATGCCTAATATCGGTCGTGCCAGGTTGCTACGAATGTGGGGCGGTGTGATGGATATGTCGATGGATGGTTCGCCGTTTATTGATAAAACCCATATCAAGGGTCTCTATTTTAATGGTGGTTGGTGTTATGGCGGATTTAAAGCAACGCCGGCGAGTGGCCTGTGTTATGCCCATCTACTGGCCAAAGATTCACCTCATCCTAAAGCGACTGAATTTCGGTTGGATCGTTTTAAACGCGGTGCAATGATCGATGAAAAAGGAGTGGGTGCTCAACCTAATTTACATTAACCATGATAATAAACCACCCACTCTTAGGCTCGCGTGATGCATCAGAGTTTGTTTATCTCGGCGATGCCTCACTGATCAATCGACCCGACTGGCAGGCAGAAGATGCGGCTGAACAGTTTTACGAGTATCTCTATCTCAGAGACAACCCGGCAGGCGAACATCGAGAACTCTGGTATCACGAGCAGGGCGATCGTTCCTGGCTGGTTGTAACACGTAATACTTTGACGCATGAAATTTCAAAAGTTGAGTTAGCAAGTGACGTTGCAAAAGCACAGGGTAGAAGTCAATGACACAGACTCATCGCATTAATGGTGGTCTTGTAGACCGCAGCCAAACACTCGACTTCACTTTTAATGGCGAGCAGTACAAAGGATTTTCTGGCGATACACTGGCTTCAGCGCTAATTGCGAATGGCCAGAATTTTGTCGCCCGGTCATTTAAATATCACCGTCCTCGGGGTTTCTTAAGCGCAGGTTCTGAAGAGCCGAATGCGTTGATGCAACTGCATCGTGGTGCCAGGCTGGAACCCAACACCAGAGCAACGATTACAGAGCTTTACGCTGGGCTGGAATCGACTAGCCAGAATCATCGTGGTTCACTGAAATATGATTTGATGGCCGTGACTGATCTTCTCTCACCATTTCTTAGCGCCGGTTTTTATTACAAAACCTTCATGTGGCCAAAGTCTTTTTGGGAAAAAATATACGAACCGGCGATTAGGAACTCGGCTGGTCTGGGTGTGCTTTCAAAAGAATCTGATCCGGATATTTACGACAAAGGCTTTTTACATTGCGACCTGTTAATAATCGGTTCAGGACCAGCCGGGATTGCAGCCGCGTTAGCTGCTGGTCGGGCTGGAGCCAGAGTGATTCTAGCCGATGAAGATTTTCGTTTTGGCGGTCGATTGAATGCTGAGACCTATGAAGTGGCAGGTATGACCTGTACTGAATGGGGCAATCAATCTATAGCTGAGCTAGAGGCGATGGAGAACGTTAGTCTGATGTCACGCACGACAATTTATGGTGCTTATGATCATGGAATTTTTGGCGCTCTGGAGCGCAAAACTGATCACTTGCCGGCCAGCAATGGTAAGCCGCGTCATATTCTCTGGCGCATATATGCAAAACAATCTTTGCTATGTGCAGGTTCGACAGAACAGCCAATTGCTTTTGGTAACAATGACCGACCTGGTATTATGCTGGCTGGCAGTGTTCGATCTTATGCCAATCGTTGGGCCGTCACGCCGGGCAAACGCGTTTCTGTATTCACCAATAATGACGATGGCTGGCGCACAGCGCTTGATCTTCATCAGCAAGGAATTGAAATAGCAGCGGTTATAGATACACGAGAAAAACCAGCGGTAGCCAGTATCCCCAATGCTGCGATTATCATGGGTGGTAGAATTGTCGATACTCGTGGCCGACACGGCTTGCAATCTATTAAAATCTCAAATGGATTATCCATCCAGACAGATTGTCTGGCCGTCTCTGGCGGCTGGAATCCTAATGTCCATCTTACCTGCCATCAGCGGGGTCGTCCCAAATGGCGAGAAGATATTGCGGGTTTTGTGCCTGGTGGTGAATTACCCGTCGGTATGACAGTCGCAGGTGCGGCTAACGGCACTTTAGGCCTGGCATCGGCACTCAAAGAAGGACATAAAATCGGTAACCAGATTGCCAAGGATATCGGATTTAAAATAACGCGCAAACTGGCGCCAAAGGCTGAAGATGAAGCGGCGAATATTAATGCTTTCTGGTATGTAAAAGAAAGTCAGTCGCGAGCCTGGTTAGACTTTCAAAATGACGTCACCGTAAAAGATATCAAACTGGCATTTCAGGAAGGTTATCGCTCGGTTGAGCATTTAAAACGTTACACCACGCTGGGCATGGCGACTGATCAGGGCAAAACAGCCAACCTGCCAGCACTCGCAGTCATGGCCGAATGCACTGGAAAATCTATCCCGGAAACCGGGACAACCATTTTTCGACCACCCTATACGCCGGTTCCAATTGGTGCATTTGCTGGCCGCTCACGGGGCAAAGACTTTCGTCCTTATCGTTTGACACCGAGCCACAAATGGGCTGAGGAACAAGGCGCTATATTCGTCGAAGTCGGTATGTGGTTACGTGCTCAATGGTTTCCACGGGCAGGTGAAACGCACTGGCGTCAATCGGTTGATCGGGAAGTAATCCAGACTCGATCTTCTGTTGGCATATGCGACGTTACAACGCTCGGCAAAATTGATATTCAGGGACGAGATGCAGCCAACTTTCTCAACCGGGTTTACTGCAATGGTTTTGCCAAATTACCCGTAGGTAAAACTCGTTATGGCCTGATGTTACGCGAAGATGGTATGGTCATGGATGACGGCACTACTGCACGGCTTACGGAAACTCATTTTGTGATGACTACCACGACAGCCAATGCGGTCAGCGTATTTCGACACATGGAATTTTGTCGTCAGTGTCTGTGGCCTGATATGGATGTCAGTTTAATTTCTGCGACCGAGCAATGGGCGCAGTATGCGGTTGCGGGTCCCAATGCCCGAAAGCTTTTACAGAAAGTTATCGACCCGAAATTTGATATATCCAACGAAGCTTTCCCATTTATGGCCTGTGGCGAAATGACTGCCTGTGGAGGAACGCTAGCGCGATTATTTCGCATCTCATTTTCTGGTGAGCTGGCATATGAAATTGCCGTACCGGCGCGTTATGGTGATGCATTGATCCGCGTTTTGATGGAAGCGGGCAAGGAATTCGATGTTATGCCTTATGGCACTGAAGCGCTTGGAGTATTGCGAATCGAAAAAGGTCACGCTGCCGGACCAGAACTCACTGGTCAGACATCAGCCAGAGACCTGGGTATGGGACGGTTGGTTTCCAAAATAAAAGATTCAATCGGTAGCAAGCTTTCTGAGCGTGAAGCCCTGAACCTGGACGGTGGCTATGCGTTAATGGGTTTTAAAGCGGTCAATTCCCAGGATGTATTTGGAGCTGGCGCGCATTTTATCGACATTGGCAAAGATAAAACAATGGTCAATGATCAGGGCTGGATGTCTTCTGTTGTATTCTCTCCCAACCTGGATTGTTACATTGGCCTGGGTTTTATTAAACGAGGTCAGGACAGAACCGGAGAGACCGTCATAGCAACAGACCCGGTCAGAAATCGGAATGTCGAAGTAGAAATTGTCTCCCCGCATTTTGTTGATCCTGATGGAGAAAGATTGCGTGTCTAAATTACATGAATTCAAACTTGATCCAACTTCACCACTGGATGGCATGTCACAGGAGTATGAAGGCGTTAGGATCAATGAAGTTACTGACAAATCGCTAGTTTCAATCGCGACCCCCAAAGGTGAGGATAAAAATCTGAAGAAGGCCATATCAAAGCACTATCAATGCGATCTTCCGGTTGTGGGACAGTCGACTGTTTCATCTGATGGGAAAGCTGTTTTCTTAGGCATGCAACGGGACCAAATGTTTGTTTTTTTCGATTATGAAACCAGCAATCCGGTTGAAACTGTGATTAAAAATCTGGGTGCGACCGGTTATTACACCGATCAGTCTGATAGCTGGGTGATGCTGCAAATTTCAGGAGTACAAAGTCGTAAAGCTCTGGCTCGCATCTGTATGCTAGATCTTCATGCCGATGTGTTTACAGAGGGAAGCGTGGCACGAACAGCCATGGAACATATGGGTACCATCATATTTCACGAAGGTCAGGATTCGTTTATAATTTTTACTGCTCGTTCTTCAGCAAAGTCTCTGTTGCATGCGGTTGAAAC
>Ga0256847_1001160_pt1 | contig 14086 bp, 14 predicted proteins | sample TeddybearmetaG_FD_189099 | JGI IMG/M metagenome (GOLD analysis project Ga0256847, IMG submission 189099) | Hydrothermal vent microbial communities from East Pacific Rise, Pacific Ocean - Teddybear | ecosystem: Environmental > Aquatic > Marine > Hydrothermal vents | place: Pacific Ocean: East... | reverse complement strand
GTAGCTCAGTTCGGTAGAGCAGCTGATTTGTAATCAGCCGGTCGGGGGTTCGAATCCGTCCGCCAGCTCCAATCTTTATACAGGAGAGAGCCTCTCTCCTGTTGTCTTATTTCCTTCTCTTTCTTTGACGCATCGATATTTCGATGCGTTTGTCTGTGCGAGTCTTTTCTATAGTCTACAGTTAGTGTAGAAATCCGGTTATTTGGACTGAGCAAGCATTAACAGGAGGTAGAAATGGCTAGTATTCTCGCTGTGGATGATTCGGCATCGATGAGACAGATGGTGTCTTTTACATTAAAGGGTGCGGGTCATGATGTCACTGAAGCCGTTGATGGTGTTCAAGCACTTGAGGTTGCAAAAAAGAAAGGGGTAAATTTGGTCATCACTGATGTCAATATGCCCAATATGGATGGCATTGCGTTGATTGGCGAGTTGCGAAAGCTGCCCAATTATAAATTTACGCCGATTTTAATGTTAACCACTGAATCAGGAACCGATAAAAAACAAGAAGGTAGAAAAGCAGGTGCAACGGGTTGGATTGTTAAGCCGTTTAATCCAGAACAGCTGTTAGCGACCATTAATAAAGTACTTGGGTAATGTTCTTTAGAGTAATGGAGTGATGTCGCATGTCGATTGATATGGCGCAATTTCATGAGGTCTTCTTCGAAGAGAGTTTCGAAGGCCTAGAAATTATGGAATCGGGGTTGCTGAACCTAGATCAGGGTTCGGTAGATGAAGAAGCGATTAACAGTATTTTTCGAGCAGCACATTCCATCAAAGGTGGCAGTGGCACATTCGGTTTTACCCAGGTTTCTGATTACACCCATGTGATGGAAACATTACTGGATGAAATGCGGGATGGCCGTCGGCCCGTTACTGGGGGCGCGATTGAAGCATTATTGCATTCAGTAGATTGTTTGCGCGATATGTTATCGGCTGTTCGAGAGGGTCGCGATATTGATGAGGCTCGTGCAACTGACAGCACGACAGAACTTGAAGCGATTTTAAAAGGCGGTGTTGCGGCGAGTACGAATGAGGCTGAAGCCTCTGAGCCAGTCACCGCTGACGATGAAGCCAGTGTGGTGGGTTGGCATATTGTTTTTACGCCGCATGCCGGTTTGCTGCAAACGGGCAATGATATTGTCCGTTTGTTTCGAGAATTAGATGATTTGGGTGCATTGACGGTAAAAGTTGATGTGTCTAATTTGCCAAATTTTGACACCTTCGATCCAGAGAGCCTTTATCTATCGTGGGATCTCCATTTGATGGGGTCAGTGGAAATTGAGCAGTTAGATGATGTGTTTTCTTGGGTTGAAGGGGATTGTGATCTTGTTTTGCTACCCATTCATGACCCCAATGCGGCCTCGGATGCTGAAACAACGACAGATATAGAGGCAGAGCAGAAAGCAAGCCCTGTTGAAACCGTCGCGCCAGCAGAAAAAAAGGAACCGACGCCAGCATCCGCTAATACCAAAGCAGAAAAGCCCCGTGCTGCAGCAAGTGCAGGTTCAATACGCGTTGGCATTGATAAAGTAGACGGCTTAATCAATATGGTGGGGGAACTGGTGATTACCCAGTCTATGTTGGGTATGCTCGGAGAAAATTTTGACATGTCTCGGGTTGAGAAACTGCGAGATGGATTAGTTCAGTTGGAAAGGCATACGCGAGAATTACAAGAAAGCGTCATGCAAATCCGTATGTTACCGATTAGTTTTACCTTTAGCCGTTTCCCACGCTTAGTGCATGATCTGAGTACTAAAATGGGTAAAAAAATCGAATTTAAGATGGCGGGGGAAAACACCGAAGTTGATAAAACGGTCATGGAGAAAATTGGTGACCCGTTAGTCCACTTGGTTCGGAATAGTTGTGACCATGGCATTGAAATGCCAGAAGAACGCTTGGCTGTCGGTAAGTCTGAGGTGGGTACGGTTGAGTTAGAAGCCTATCACAAAGGCGGCAATATTGTGATTGAAATTCGGGATGATGGTAAAGGTTTGGATCCTGAGAAAATTTTACAAAAAGCGGTTGAGAAAGGGGTGGTTGCGGAAGATGCAAAATTAACCGACACGCAAATTTTTGAATTGATTTTTATGGCGGGCTTTTCAACGGCGGAGATAGTCACCGATGTTTCTGGGCGTGGCGTGGGCATGGATGTGGTTCGAAAAAATATCCAGGCGTTGGGCGGGATTATTGAAATTCAGTCAGAAGTGAATGTGGGGACAACGTTAACAGTGCGTTTACCGTTAACGTTGGCGATTTTAGATGGCCAAACAGTGGCGGTTGGTGATGAAGTTTACATTATTCCCTTAATGTCGATTATTGAGTCGATTCAAGTCACCCCTTCCATGATTAATTTGGTTGCGGGTAAAGGGGAAACCTTTAAATTACGAGATGAATATCTGCCGATTTTGAGGTTGTATGAATTATTTGATGTACCCTCCGTCGCGGTGAATGAATTGTCGGAAGGTTTGCTGGTGGTTGTTGAAGGGGACGGTCGTAAATGTGGTTTGTTTGTGGATGATTTATTAGGGCAACAGCAAGTTGTGATTAAATCATTGGAAGCAAATTATAGAAGGGTTGATGGTGTGTCAGGGGCAACGATTTTAGGTGATGGCTCTGTTGCACTGATTATTGAAGTACCTGGGTTGATACGATTAGCACATAAACATTGATGCTGTAGGAATTTCGAGTATGTCAACAGAAAAAATTGCTCAAATAGAAGAAACCGAAGCCTCCGAATCGGAGGGTGAAATTTCTGAGTATCTGACTTTTGCATTAGCGAAAGAAGAATACGGTGTTGATATTTTGCGGGTACAAGAAATCAGAGGCTGGGATTCTGTGACACGGGTGCCAAACTCGCCTGAATATGTCAAAGGTGTGATGAACCTGCGGGGGGCGATTGTGCCGGTGGTTGATTTGCGGGTTCGTTTTGGGCTGAAACACCGGGATTTTTCGGCCACAACCGTGGTTGTGGTGTTGCGAGTGATGGTGGTGGATACGGAAAAAATTATTGGCATTGTGGTGGATGGTGTTTCTGGGGTGATTGAGGCGCAAACCGAGAAAATCAGTACCGCACCTGAATTTGGTTCAGGCATTCAAACCGAATTTATCCATGGTTTGGTGAATGACGGTGAGATTATGGTCATGTTATTGGATGTTGAAAAATTATTAGCGGTGGAATGCATTTCTTCGGGTATTGGGATGGAAGAGTAAAACAAGGAAATACAGAATGACACAACAGATACCGGATGTAGCACAAGATAACATTGATCTATCAGAACAGTACCTGACGTTTACGATTGATGATGAAGCGTATGGGGTTGATATTTTACGGGTTCAAGAGATCAAAGGTTGGGAAGAGGTTCGTGTCATTCCGAATACACCGGAGTATGTCAAAGGGGTGCTGAATTTGCGCGGGACGATTGTGCCAGTGGTCGATTTACGCATTCGGTTTAACGTCGAGGACGTAGTGTATTTACCCACAACGGTGATCATTGTGTTAGCCATTACCAAAGAAAACCAACGGCACATTACGGGGTTTGTTGTGGATGGGGTGTCTGATGTTTTGGACATTCAATTGCATGACATTAAATCCTCGCCCAATTTTGGCACGAAGGTGAATACTCGGTTTATTTCAAATATGGTGGTTCGTGAGGGCCAATTGGTGATTTTGCTCGACACCGATAAATTGTTGAATATGGATGAGCTGGCCATGTTAGAAGGGTTGAAATAAGCAATAATGCGCACAGTGGCCGTGGTGAATCAAAAAGGCGGGGTGGGAAAAACAACCACAGCAACTCATTTGTCACATGCGTTAGCACTGCAAGGCAATAAAGTTTTGGCCATTGATTTGGATCCGCAAGCACAGTTTGCGGCCAGTTTAGGGGTTGGACACCATGTCCATGGCATCGATTGGGTACTGGCAAAACAAGAGGATCCCGCGACCTTAATCATTGATGTGCGAGAAAATCTTTATTTATTACCGATTGGGTTTGAGGCACGTTGGTTAAGCCGTGTTTTGAAACCGGAATATTGTTCGGGTCGTGATGTGCAGGCCATGTTGCATGAGGAATTGCAAAAATACGATTTTGTGGTGATTGATGCGGCTGCGTCGTTAGGTTTTGTTGCGGTGCAATCTTTATTTGATGTGGATGAAATTGTGGTGCCGGTGTGTAGTGATTATTTATCCCTACATGGTTTGTCTTACATGATGGCAACGGTGAAAAATTTTGAGCAATCATTGGCGCGTATCCTCAAGTTTTGGGTGGTGGTGACACGGTTTCACCCAAGACGCCGCCTGGATGAAGAAGTACTTGAAAAAATTAAAGTTTACTTTCCTACTCAGCGTTTAGAAACGGTCATCCGCGAAGCGGCAGTGATTGCAGAATGCTCAGCCATTGGCAAAACGGTCTTTGAGTACAAACCACACAGCCAAGCGGCGGAAGAATATTGGCAGATGGCCGATAACTTTTTAGGGCAAATGACGGCGTAGTGACAGATAAAGGTAAACAGCCAATCATAAAGCACGACCCATTAGTCTGGCTTAAGGCCGAACGCGGGTGTTCACCGGGTGGACAATATTATCAAGCACACTCTGAAAGGGGTGTAGAGGAAGACAATATGACGGATGCGCCAGAGTCAGGGCAAGTGAAACTATTTTGTTTGGAAACGCGCGCGACCATTGCCCAAGTTGAAAAGTTATTCAAAGATATGCACGAAGCGTTGCGTGCCAATTGCCAGATCAAATTGGATATGAGTGACGTTGAAGTGGTTGATACGGCCATCCTCCAATTACTGTTGGTTTTTATCAATGAAATAAAAGCGGTGTCTGGTGATATCGAGTGGACGGGGGTGTCGGCACCATTTCGACGCTCTGCAGAGCTCATTGGTTTGGATACCTATTTGGATCTGCCTGAATAAGTTGAGCAAAATCCCCTTCTCTGCGCAACATGGTTCCGGTGTGGATCGAGTGCGTGTCACCAGATGTGAGTGATGATGACGACGATATAGAACTATTTTGACCGAGAGAGCACTGTGGCGATTGAAAGAGAATTTTTATTTACAGAGCAAGATTTTAAAATACTGGGCCAACTGGTGACGGAGCATGCGGGGATTATCGTCACGCCCGAAAAATTTGACATGTTTTATTCGCGCTTAGGCCGAAGGCTGCGTTTGCTAGGCTTGACCACGTTTGAGGCGTACTGTGATGTGTTAAAGGCGGATCAGGGCGGTGAGTTTCCGAGCTTTATTAATGCGATCACGACCAATTTAACGTCCTTTTTTCGGGAAAATCATCACTTTGAATTCTTAGCCACGTTACTGCCAATTTTGCTAAAAACCAATGCCGCCTCACGCCGCATTCGGATTTGGTCTGCGGGGTGTTCCACGGGAGAAGAGCCCTATTCCTTGGCCATGACGGTGAAGCAGGTCATACCGAAAAATTTGCCTTGGGACATTAAAATCTTGGCGACAGATATTGATTCCAATGTGTTGGCCGCAGCTGCAGAAGGGAATTATAAAATGGATCGTATTACTGGCATCTCAAACGCACAAAAATCCAAATGGTTTAAAAAAGGGGTGGGGGCCAATCGTGGCATGGTCTCAGTCAGCCAAGAATTAAAGGATATGATTCACTTTAAGCGTTTAAATTTAATGGATCAGCAGTGGCCAATGAAAGGGCCATTTGATGTCATTTTTTGCCGTAATGTCATCATTTATTTTGACAAAACGACAAAAGAAACATTGGTTAAGCGTTATGTGGATTTGTTGGCTGAGCAAGGCCATTTATGTGTGGGCCACTCAGAGTCACTGCATCGTTTATCGATCAAGTTAAAACTAATTGGCAATACGATCTACCAAAAAAGCTAATGCAATATGAATAATTCACACAAAATGGTGCCAACCTTACCGGGGTTTGAGCATGTTAAGCGCTATTGGGATTCGGTACGAAAAGTGGTGGCGGCGAAAATCTTACCCGGTGAATATTATGTGACACGGCATGTCGAAGGGATTACCACCGTTTTAGGTTCGTGCATCTCGGCCTGTATTCGAGACCCTGTGGCAAAAGTGGGTGGCATGAATCATTTTATGTTGCCGTCTGGGCGTGATTTGGGCAATAGCCAGGCCATCACTTCGGCGACGCGGTACGGCAATTATGCAATGGAACATTTAATCAATGATATTTTGAAATATGGGGGGCGGCGAGAACGTTTAGAAGTGAAAGTGTTTGGGGGCGGTAAAGTCATCCAGGATATGGTGACGATGAATATTGGCGAACGTAATATCCAGTTTGTGGATGAATATTTACAAGTAGAAGGTTTGACGATATTGGCACATGACGTTGGCGACATCTATCCGAGAAAAGTCTTGTACTTTCCTGAGACAGGTGTGGTTAAAGTTAAAAAATTAAAAACATTACACAATAATGTTTTGGAGCAGAGAGAAACCCGATATTTCAAACAAATCAGTGATGCACCGGTAACCAGTGATGTTGAGCTTTTTTAAATATTTAGGTGTGACTGAAAATGATTAAAGTGTTAATTGTCGATGATTCTGCCTTAGTTAGATCCGTTCTAAAAGAAATTATTGATAGTGCCGATGGTATGGGCGTCGTCGGTGTGGCAGCCGACCCACTGATTGCAAGGGATAAAATCAAGCAACTGAGCCCCGATGTGATTACGTTAGATGTCGAAATGCCTAAAATGGATGGGGTGACGTTTTTGTCCAACCTCATGCGTTTACGACCCATGCCAGTATTGATGATTTCATCGCTAACCGAACATGGCGCTGATGTGACCTTAAATGCTTTAGAGTTAGGCGCAGTCGATTTTATTACCAAACCTAAGTTGGATGTACGCCATGGGTTAACCGAATATACAGAGGAAATTATCTCTAAAATTCGGATTGCAGCAAAAGCAAACGTGGTCTCTCATTGTGCAGTCAAAGCGGTGGTGCGCCCACCCGTCGCTTCGGTCTCTGCACATAAACATTATAAAACAACGGAAAAAATTATTGCGATTGGCTCGTCTACCGGCGGTACGGAGGCGGTTAAAAATGTGCTGTTGAGCTTGCCAACGACGGTGCCTGGCATCGTTGTATCCCAACATATCCCTTTGGCTTTTAGTCAGTCGTTTGCAAAGCGTTTAAATGATTTAACGGTACTCAATGTGTGTCAGGCAGAAAACGGGCAACCGATTTTACCGGGGCACGTTTATATTGCCCCTGGGGATAAACATTTATTGGTGCAGCGCAATGGTGCGCGTTATGTGTGTGCTTTGGATGATGGGCCAGCCGTGAATCGACATAAGCCCTCGGTAGAGGTCATGTTCCGCTCAATCGCTCAGCACGTGGGTAAAAATGCGATTGGTGTGATGTTGACGGGCATGGGGGCTGATGGGGCCATCGGTATGAAAGCGATGAAAGAGGCGGGTGCTTATAATATTGCGCAAGACGAAAATTCCTCGGTGGTCTGGGGCATGCCTGGAGAAGCGGTGAAAGTTGGGGCTGTCGACAGTATTTTGGCGTTAAGTAAAATTGCAGGAAAACTGTTGTCCTTAAGTAAAAGTTAGTGGGAAAACTGACATAATTGTCTATGCTTATGGATAGTACGTAAGATGTGTTTTCCATTCGAAACAAGGAGCATTGTATGTCAGTAACGGCTGAGGTATCTGGCAACGATACGATCATCAAAATTCAAGGCCGATTTGATTTTAACGTTCACCAAGAGTTTCGGAGTGCGTACGAAGGTGCGGATGCTGGAAGTGGGTTTGTGGTGGATATGTCGGAGACAGATTATATCGATAGTTCTGCTTTAGGCATGCTTTTATTATTGAGAGAGCAGGCTGGCGGAGATAAAGCGAACATTAAAGTGATTAGAGCCAATGATGAAATTAAAAAAATTCTGACCATCTCTAATTTTCAAACCATGTTTGCTATTGAATAGATCATCATGACCGCAGATGGAAGCATAGAAACCGTGGGTGATATTCCGAATTCTGATATTACTGTGTTGGTGGTCGATGATGACCGTACGAACCGACTTGTGTTAAATGCATTATTGGGCAAGGAAAATTACTGCGTTATCGAAGCTTGTAATGGCCGTGAAGCGGTTGAACGTACCGCAGAAGAAAATCCAGATTTGATTCTGATGGACGTGATGATGCCAGAAATGGACGGTTATGAAGCCACGCGTCAAATTAAAAGTCGGGAAGGTGAGAATTTTATACCGGTCATCTTCCTGACAGCCTTGACCGATGATGCGTCACTGGCTGAATGTGTTGAGTCTGGGGGGGATGATTTTTTAAGCAAACCGTTTAACCGCATTATCCTACAATCAAAAATTCGGGCTTTGTTGCGTTTGAAACACGCGCATTCCGCCCAACAGCAACAAAAAAAGGTGCTGCTGAAACACGCTAAGCAAGTTGAACAAGAACAACAGGTTGCTAAAAAATTATTTTCTAATATTGTGCATTCAGGCAGTTTGGATGCGCCAAACATCAAACATGTTATTTCGCCGATGTCGATTTTTAATGGCGATTTGTTATTGGCCGCTTACTCACCGTCTGGTGGGTTATTCATTATGTTAGGGGATTTTACTGGGCATGGGCTTAATGCATCCATTGGGGCATTACCGGTGTCTGAAATTTTTTATGGCATGGTGGCGAAGGGGTATTCGATTGGCGACATCGTGTCCGAAATTAATACCAAACTCAAGAAAATTTTACCCACGGGGCTGTTTTGTGCCAGCAGTGTGGTGGAATTTGATCCAAAATATCAAACCATCAGTATTTGGAGTGGGGGCGTTCCCGACACCATTATTTTCCACCCCGATCATGGCATTCGGCTAAAAATTACCCCCAAACATGTGCCCATCGGCATTTTAGGCCCAACGGCGTTTGATCGCAGTGTTGAGATGTACCCTTTAGTGGAAGGGGATCGTGTGATTTTGTACACCGATGGGGTGATTGAGGCGGAAAACCCTCAGCGCGAAATGTTTGGTCAAACCCGTTTGGATCACTGTTTTTCGCAGGGCAGTAATCCAGAAACGCTGTTTGATATTGTGTTGGAAGATTTGTCGAATTTTCTGGCAGGCTCAAAACAAAGTGATGACACCACATTAATCGAAATTTGGTGTGATCCGAACCACAGCATCGTACACCATGATGATGAGACGAAAGCCCGCTCGAAACCCCCGATGGACTGGAAAATGAATTTGTCGTTAGGCGCGGAGGCTTTAAAAAGTGTTGACCCACTGCCCATTTTGACGCAAACCGTGATGGAAATCCAAGGCATTATCGAACACCGTGAACGCATCTACACAGTTTTAGCGGAACTCTTTTCCAATGCATTAGACCACGGTATTTTGGGTTTAGACTCTGTTTTAAAACAGTCCGCAGAAGGGTTTGCGCAATACTATATGCAGCGAGAACAAAATCTAGATAACTTGAAAGATGGGTTTGTGAATATTTATTTAACCCATACCTGTGAAGGTGACTTGGGTTGTTTGCGCATTTTTATTGAAGACAGTGGGCCTGGATTTGATTTTGAAAATCGAAAAAAATGTATGCAAAATAATGTGGGCCACAGTGGCCGAGGCATACCGTTAATTGAAAATTTGTGCTCTGAAATACGCTATGAAGGGAAAGGGAACCAAGTCGTGGCGCTGTATGAGTGGGATGTGAAGAAGTCCTGACATGGGAAAAAAAAACATTCGGACGCTTGAACAAGCATTGAATCGTTGTCGTAAAGAGCACCAGGCACTATTAGCAGAGCATCGCGAGATGCAGAAAAGTGCGAATGAATTGGTCAGTGCTCAAGCTCAAATCCAATCCGTACTCAACAATGCGTCAGAAGGTATCATCATGTTTTCCTCGGATGATACGGTTTTGTCGTTTAATCGTGCCGCAGAGCGTATCTTTGCCTGTGCCGAAGTTGAAGTGCTGTATCGAAAAATAGACACCTTATTTAACGCACCGGAAGGCCAATCGGTACCACAGTTGATTCGAGACTATTGTGCGGCACATCTCTTCACGGACATGATTGATGAGCCGTTAATGGCGGTGCGCCCGAGTGGTGAACTGGTGCCATTGCGGGCTGCGATGAGTGAAGTCAATTCATTCGACATGATCTTGTTTGATGATGAAGGGACGCTGGATAAAAATGCGGATCCAGACTATGACTTGTTTTTTTGCATTGTGCATGATTTATCCGATGATATTCAGATTAAAAATACACTAAAAGCGCAGCAAGAAGCGTTAACACACGCGAACCAAATTAAAGACCATCTGATTGCAAATGTCAGCCATGAATTGCTCACGCCGTTAAATGGTATTTTGCCCCTCACCGAACTGCTGTTAGATGACGCTTTAACGCAGGAACAAAACGATTATATTCACATTATTCAAGATTCTAGCCGGGCGCTGAAACGCATTGTCAGTTCGATCTTACAGTTTTCCCAAGCCCAACAACCGATGAGCACAGCATCATCGCAAAGCGTGATGTTGTCCGATGTTTGCCAACAGCTAGAAGACCATTATCAGCAGCGTTTGAAGGAAAAAGGCTTAACCCTAACCTGTGTCAATGAGGTGTTAACGCTGGTTTATTTGGATTCCAATCGGCTCTTGGACGTATTAGACCGGTTACTGGATAATGCAGTGAAATTCACCCAGCATGGCCAAATTGTCTTACAGATTAATGTGAATGCGTCGGTGTTAAGGTTTTCGATTCGGGACACCGGGTGTGGCATTGAAAACCAGCGTTTACCCGTGATTTTTCAATCGTTTGTGCAGGAAGATGGGTCTAAAACACGTGCTTATGGCGGTGTGGGTTTAGGCTTGGCCATTGCAGAACAATTTGTGGGTGAAATGGGCGGGCGCATTTGGGCGGATAGCCAAGTCGGCATCGGCAGTTGTTTCCAATTTGAAATCCCTTTGCAGACGGCGAAACCCGCGGCCAGTGATACGATTGATGATGCGGTTTTTCGTGAATTACAAGCCTTACTGGGGGGGTGTTTTCAAGAGGTTGTGCAAGGTTATACAGAGGAAACCAGCACGCGGTTAGAAAAATTGGGTTTAATCTTAGAGGATGAAGCCTCGGTGAGAGGGGTGTTGAATGATATTTGTGCCGGTAGCCACCAGATGGGGGCGCTTGAGATGGCCAAACTGTGTGAGGATTTAAAAGGCCATATGGTTGATCTTTCGCTGGAAGCATTGCAAGATAAGTTAGCCTGTATTCAGGCTGCGTTCTTGCAGGTTAAACACGATTTGGCTGCCCGTTGCCAAAGAGGATAAGCAGTGATTCAGGTAGAGGCGTCATCGGATAAAAAGCAGGTCACCATTGCGGTTACCGGGACGTTTGATTTTAGCGTGCATGAACCCTTTCAAGCGGCTTATGAGCAAGGCATTGCGGGCCAGGCGCAGTATGTGGTGGATCTCAATGGGGTTGAGTATATGGATAGCTCAGCGCTGGGTATGTTGTTGCAGTTACGAGAATATGCCGGTAACGTTAACAGCATTGCGATTAAAACCGTGCGTTCAGATATCATCGAAATCCTAAGAATTTCCAATTTTGCACAAATGTTTCGCGTCATCGACTGAGATCATTATGCCTGAAAATAGGACAGTACAACCGGTCATTCTCTGTGGGGGCTCGGGTACCCGTTTGTGGCCGTTGTCTAGAGAGGCTTATCCGAAGCAATTTATTCCGTTAGTGGGTGAATACAGCCTTTTACAAGAAACCTTGAAACGCTTGCAAAACCCTCGTTGGGCAGCACAGCAGGTGACCTTACAACCCCCGATCATCGTGACCAATGAAGCGCATCGGTTTTTGGTGCTTGAGCAGTTACGCAGTATTCAGGTCACGCCCAAAGCCATTATTTTAGAACCAACCGGTAAAAATACCGCGCCAGCTTTAACGTTGGCAGCATTAGCTGCAGACCCAGACGACATTCTCTTGGTCATGCCGGCCGATCATTACATTGTGCATGCCGATCTTTTTGTGCAGCAGTTATTGAGCGGTTTGTGTTTTGCACAAACGGGACAAGTGGTGACGTTTGGTATCGTACCGGATCGCCCGGAAACAGGTTATGGATATTTGCAAAAAGGCGCAGCGTTAAATGAGGTGGCGGTACAACTCGCGCAATTTGTGGAAAAACCCCCGTTAGAGGTCGCCATGCAATACTTGGCTTCAGGGGAGTATGTTTGGAATAGCGGCATTTTTGTGTTGACGGGGGCGGTTTGGTTGCACGCGTTACGCCTGCATCGGCCTGATATTGCGCAACAATGTGCGGATGTTTGGCAAAGCCAAGTGTTGGATGACACGTTTATCCATCTTCAGCGTGAGGCTTTTGAGCGCATATCGAGTGAGTCAATAGATTATGCAGTCATGGAAAAATTGGACACCAAAGGAGACGCCGCACCGGTTTTGATCTTGTTGGATGTGGGTTGGTCCGATGTCGGCTCGTGGTCGGCTTTACACCAAATTGAATCGAGTACCGAGAATGACGGAAATGTTGTGCGAGGGGATGTGTTTACCCAAGCCAGCCACGATAATTTGGTGTTTGCGCAACATCGTTTGGTCGCCGCCATTGGGGTCGAAGACCTGATGATTGTGGAAACGGCCGATGCGGTCTTGGTCGCGAATAAATCACATGCGCAAGACGTTAAAGCGGTCACCGCCTATTTGAAAGCAGCGAAACGATCCGAACATGTTTACCATCAAAAAGTGCACCGGCCATGGGGCTGTTATGAATCGATTGATGCGGGTGCGCGTTTTCAGGTGAAGCGATTAAGTGTTAATCCTGGGGCCGTGTTGTCTTTGCAATTGCATCATCATCGGGCGGAACATTGGGTGGTGGTCAAAGGCACGGCGAAAATAACGCGCGGTGAAGAAGTCAGCTTACTCACGGAAAATCAATCCACCTACATCCCTCTTGGAACCCAGCACCGCTTAGAAAACCCTGGCGTGATTCCACTAGAGATTATTGAAATACAATCCGGCAGTTACTTAGGTGAAGACGATATCGTGCGCTTTGAAGATCGGTATAACCGTTAGACGCCTTACGGGATTGGTGTATAATCCCGGCCTTCACTCTCCAGCCATCAGTTATTAGGAAGTACCATGGGATTTAAGTGTGGCATTGTCGGTTTGCCCAATGTTGGTAAATCGACACTCTTCAATGCATTAACGCAAGCGGCGATTGCGGCTGAAAACTTTCCATTTTGCACGATTGATCCGAATGTTGGGGTGGTGCCGATCAATGACTTACGCATGGATGCGATTGCCGAATGGGTTAACCCGAAACAACAGGTGCCAACGGCGATGACGTTTGTTGATATTGCGGGTTTGGTTGCTGGGGCCTCCAAAGGGGAAGGGCTTGGGAACAAGTTTTTGGCCAATATTCGTGAAACAGACGCCATTGTGCACGTTGTTCGTTGTTTTGACGATGATAATGTGATTCATGTTGCGAGTAAAATTGATCCGTTAAATGATATCGATGTGATCAATTTAGAATTGATTTTCGCCGACATGGAAAGTGTTGAAAAAAGTTTACAAAAAGCAGAAAAAAACAGCAAAGCGGGGAATAAAGAGGCGATCACTCGAAAAAACCTGTTACAACAAGTACTGCTGCACCTAGAATCAGGCCAACCGGTGCGAAACTGTGACTTGTCAGAAGATGATCAACTCGGGTTGCGAGACATTCACTTATTAACCAACAAACCGACGATGTATGTTGCGAATGTTGCAGAAGACGGCTTTGAGGATAACCCCTATTTAGATCAAGTGGCGGCCTTAGCTGAACAAGAAGGCGCATCGGTGGTGGCTGTCTGTGCCGCGCTTGAGGCTGAAATTGCAGAATTAGAGGGCGATGAACGAGCAGAGTTTTTAGCGGATTTGGGTTTGGCCGAATCGGGTTTAGACCGTGTGGTTGCGGCAGGTTATCGGTTATTGGGATTGCACACGTATTTTACGGCGGGTGTACAAGAAGTTCGGGCCTGGACTATTCCTGAAGGGGCAACCGCACCGCAAGCGGCGGGTGTTATTCATACGGACTTTGAAAAAGGCTTTATCCGTGCAGAAGTGATTGCAT
>Ga0256847_1001159_pt1 | contig 14104 bp, 11 predicted proteins | sample TeddybearmetaG_FD_189099 | JGI IMG/M metagenome (GOLD analysis project Ga0256847, IMG submission 189099) | Hydrothermal vent microbial communities from East Pacific Rise, Pacific Ocean - Teddybear | ecosystem: Environmental > Aquatic > Marine > Hydrothermal vents | place: Pacific Ocean: East... | reverse complement strand
CGCCTGATGGTGGTTGAAGGTTATATGGATGTGGTTGCCTTAGCCCAATTTGATATTACTTATGCGGTTGCTACTTTAGGCACGGCAACCACCAATAATCATATTAAGTTATTATTTAAAAATGCGGTTGAAATTATTTTTTGTTTTGATGGCGATAATGCAGGACGTAATGCGGGTTGGAAAGCCCTTGAAACTTGCTTACCTGAAATTTATGAGGGACGATCAGCACAGTTTTTATTTTTACCTGATGGCGAAGATCCAGATACCTTAGTTCGTAAAGAAGGTAAAATAGGCTTTGAGCAACGTATTACTCAAGCGCCCACCTTATCGCAATTTTTATTTAATAAATTAAAACAAGATCTGAATTTAAATAGTCCTGAAGGGCGGGGGCTTTTAGCCACTAAAGTCGAACCTTATTTAAGTCAAATTCAAGCGGGTTTATATTTAGAAATGTTAAAAGCGGAATTAGGAAAACTTATTGAAGCGCCTAATTATAATCCAAATTTAACCCGAAAACCTTTCATTAAAACATTTAAATCTCAAAGGAATGGCGTCATTATGCTTCCTTCTGTTAGACATGCAATTATCTTATTACTACGTTATCCAGAAACGGTATTAGAAAATTATCAACAAAGCGAAAGAGATTGGCAACACGTCAAAATAAAAGGTATCAATATTATTAAACAAATTATTAAATTAATTCAGCAGCATAATAAAATTAATACAGAAACTATATTAGAACATTGGAAAGGCACTAATATTGGTTATCACTTAGCTACCTTATCATATAGTGATAGTGATAGCGATGATATTAGTAATGATGATGTTAGTAATCAATTTAATGGCATATTAAAACAAATTTCTCAAGAATATTGCGAGCAAGAAGTGGCAGTTTTATTAACTAAAACCGAAAACCAAAGATTAACAACTGAAGAAGATAAAAAATTGCGTTATTTTTTAGCTCAATTAAAAAAATAACCGTTGATAAACCTTAAATAATTTCTGACTCACTTCTGACCAAGTAAAATTTTTAATCATTTTCAAACCATTAGCCCGCAATTGTTGATATTGTTCTAGATCATCTAATAAGATTAAAGCCAACTCCGCCATTTTCTCAGCATCTCCAATATCGCAAAGTCTGGCGGTTACTTTATCCTCAACTAAATAAGGAATTCCACCCGCATTGGTACTAATACATGGAATTCCGCTGGCTAATGCCTCTAACATGGAAATCGGCATATTATCTTTAGTTGTGGGATTCAACATAAATTGACTTTTTTGATATAAGGCGGGTAATTTCTCATTGGCTATTCTCCCGCTAAAAACAACCGCTTTATTGATTTTTAATTCTTCGCTAAGTTGTTCTAAATTTGCTAATTCATCGCCTGAACCCGCCACTGTCATAGTTGCATTGGGATATTCTTTAAAAATAATGGCAAAGGCTTTTAATGCGGTTGGAATATCATAAATGGCTTCTAAATTACGAGTTACAATAAAATGGGGGGCATTTTTTAAACGTTGTTGATTTTCTTTATCATCTGCGGGGCTAAAACGGTCTAAATTAATAATATTAGGCACTAAAGCAGGTTGAATATCCCGTTCTAAAAAAACTTTTTCTAAAAAACCAGAAGGCACAATGACTTGATCGGCTTTTTTTAAAATAGGTTTAACCCAACGATAATCCGAAGCAAAGAAACTCGCCGCTTCCCCGCCTCGATAATTAACAATAACTTTAAGCCCGCGTAATTTGCCAATTAAAATTGCAGGCGCGGCAAATAAATGCCAAGACCAGCCCGAATTTGCCATGATATGCATAAAATCCGCGTTTTTACAGGCTTTCCAAAGTTTGATTTTATAAGGAACTAAGCGAAAAAAAGCCCTTAATAAGCGAATTTTTCCAATCCAAGCAGGTTGATAAGGGGCGTTGACTTGGACCAATCGAACCTCAATGCCTGATGCAATTAATAATTGTCGTAATTGTTTTGTTTGATTTGCCATGCCGCCAGAAGGCGGCGGTAAAGGTCCCACCAGTACGCATTTTTTATTTTGTAAATCATCAGGGGCTAATAAGGACATATTGACTCTATATTAAATAAGGGTATAACGACCATAATCATCAATGCTATTGATAATATATTCAACAATGATATTTTCAATATCAACAGATTGTTGAATAAAAATTTGACATAAATGAGGCACATTTATTTGTTGTTCAGCAAGTAAAATCGGAGATTGTTTATAATTTCCATAATTAGATTCACCATTATCAACAGATTGATGATTAAATCCTGTTTGTTGTTTATAAGTAAAGGCTTTTTCTTTTCTTAATTTATCATAGCAAAGCTGAAACCCTTGAATTTGATTTTTTTCATCTAACCAAATAATTAGATCCAAATTCGCACTATTAAACCAACGGCGCTTGGGTTCATTACTAATTTGGCGTGTATTTTTTATTTCCCGTAACATGGTTTATTATTTGTTTGTATTTTTATATAGTATAGCTTGATAAAAAATAAAAAATACATTACTATAACAATATATTATAATAAACTAATTTAATAAAATGACGAAACCATTAATCCAAGCTGTTTTTTTTGATTTAGATGGGACTTTATTAGATAGCGCCCTTGATTTAGTTTGGGGCGTTAATCAAATATTAATAAAGTATCAGCGCCCGCCCTGCCCTTATGAACAATTACGCACTGCCGCCGCTCATGGCAGTGCCATTTTAATTGAATCAGGCTTTAATGAAACTCCAGATCATCCTGATTTTGAAAAATGGCGGTTAGATTTTTTAGATTTATATAAAAAAAATTTATTTAATCGCAGTAAATTATTTACAGGTATCCCGCCTTTACTTGATTTTTTAGCCGAAAAAAAAGTATCTTGGGGCATTGTTACCAATAAACCTGCTTGGTTAACGGATCCTTTAATCAAACAAATTCCTTTTGCTTATCCGCCTGCTGTGGTTGTGAGCGGGGATACTTGTAAAAACCCTAAACCCCATCCAGAATCTCTCTTATTTGCTTGTCAGCAAATTTCTGTAAATGCTCAAAATTGTCTTTATATTGGCGATGCTCAACGTGATATTGAAGCGGGAAAGGCGGCGGGAATGAAAACTATTTTAGCCCGTTATGGTTATATTGAAGAAACCGCCCATCCCGAACAATGGGGGGCTAATTTAATCATTAAAGAATCGACTGAATTTGTAGAAAACCTAAGAGGCTTATTGTGAATAGTATCCATTTTGTTAAAGAAAAAAGTATTTATTTACTTTTACAAATTATTATATTTTGTTTTGCGATAACCGCCTTAGTTCTTTGGCAGTGGGAATTATTAAATCAATTTTATTTCCGCGAACAACTTACAGCTGTGGGAATTATTATTAATTGCTCCATTATGGGATTATTTGTGATTGGTTTATTGCGAATTGTGATTTTATTATTTAGTTTTCACAATGAAGAACAAACGATTATTCAATTTTTAGATAATATTGATCATAAAAAAACCGATTTATTAAGTCAAATTAACCCAAATTGTTTATTAGCTCATCGTTATTTAACCATGAAGCGGTTACATGAACAAATGACACCCATTAATCATGGTGCTTTAGCGGCAACCCTTACCGCTCATCAAAGCACCCGCATTAGTTTAACCAAATTTATTTATAATATTTTAATTTTAACAGGTGTTTTTGGCACCATTATTTCTTTATCCATAGCCTTGATTGGGGCTTCTGATATGCTTAGTAGCGCGGTTGATGTGAATGGCATGGGCGTTGTTATTCACGGTATGTCAACGGCATTATCAACGACTATTACCGCCATTGTGACTTATTTCTTTTTTGGTTATTTTTATTTAAAAATGACTGATGCTCAGACTAATTTAATTAGTGGTATTGAACAAATTACCAATAATCACTTGGTCCCGCTTTTCCAAGTTCAAAAAGAAACCGTATTACATGAATTTTCAGGCATGATTCGATCACTTCATCAATTAATTGAACAAATGCACGAAAGCCAGCAAAGTTTTACTGAAACACAACAACAAATTGCTCAAAGTGTTTCAGGTTATCAACAAAAAATGGAACAGGTGGATGATCATTTAGAAAATATTGAAAGTGTGTTAAAGCAAGGTTTCCGCTTATGAATATTAATGGCTTTGCTGATTTACGGTTAAATAATCAAGCAGGCGCTAATAATGAATCATTTTGGCCCTCTTTTACGGATATTATGACGGTTATTGTAATGATTTTCTTAATTGCAATGGTTATTTTATTAAGCCGTAATATGGAATTAGTCAAACAACTCCAACAAACTATTGTGGCCGAACAATCGGCTAATCAATTAGCCAAGTTGACGGGGGAAGAAAACGATAATCTTGCCACCTCATTAACTGAAAAAGAACAAGAATTGGCTTTATTGCGCTTCAATGTTCAACAATTACAACAATTAAAAATTCAACAAAAATTTCAGCTTAATGCTTTAAATCGCTCACAACAACAGCAACAAAGTCGAATTACTCAATTAACCTTATTATCAACGGTCTTGCAACAAAAACTAACCAAAACACAAAGCCAACAATTACAAGATCAACAGAAACGGCAACATTTACAAGAAACCATTACTACCCAACAAAACCAAATTGCGCAATTAACCACAAAAGAAAGTCTTGCTAGTAGTGAATTAGCCAGTTTTAAAGCCGATTACCAAGCCCAACAAACGGCTCTTGAAAGCAGTCAACAACAGCAACAAGCTTTAAATAAACAATTAGTCGCCAGTCAAGGTGATTATATTCAACTTGAAAATAAATATAAAAAACTTATTCGCCCTGCCCGTTCATCCAATGGACGTTATGTTGTTACCGTGCGTTATCACAAAAAAAATAATCGTTTAATTATTCAATATAAAACCCAAGATAATAAAAAATATCAAAAAATTTCCGTTAAAAAATTAGATGCAAATTTAAAGCAATTAGTTATTACTCATAAAAAAGGGCTTTATGTGCGGGTTATTATTCCTAAGAAGAGCGGTTTATCCTATAACGAAGCCTTTAGTTTAACTCAACATGTCCATCATGATTATGATTATTATTTTAAAAAGTAAGTAGAGTACTTATGATAAGATACGCTTTACTATCTTTAAAATAATAACCCATGAAATTTTTTTATTTATTCATTATATTTTCTTTTTTAAGTGCTTGCCAAACCGTTTCTGAAAAAAATAATATTACCAAACTCACTGAAACATTACGGACTTATAAGGTGAATTGTCGGTGGGGAGACTTAGATAAATTAGTCGGTTATTTTAAAGAACCCAGTGAGGCAGAAATTCAAGATGATATTTCTAATATTAAAATTGTAAAATATGAAGTGCTTGGTAGCAGTATTTTAACAACTGAAACAACCGCGATACAAGATATTAAAATTCATTATGTTTATATTGATAAACAAAGTCTCAGAACTCTAATTGATCACCAAAAATGGCACTATGATGAAGAAAAATCTATTTGGTATCGCTCTAATCCCTTACCCCAATTTTAAATCAATATGACCTTACCCACTCCCCCTATTTCAGAGTTTAATGAATTTGAATTATCCAGTGATTTATTATCAGCTGTTAAAAATTGTGCTTATCAACAGCCCACGTTGGTTCAAACTCAAGCCATCCCCGCTATTTTATTAGGTAAAGATGTTTTAGCAGAAGCCCAAACGGGATCAGGAAAAACAGCCGCCTATGCATTGCCTATTTTAGAGCAATTATTACGTTATCGAGCAACACCCTCTGAAGACCAAATTAGAGGCAATCATATTCGTTATTTAATTCTGGTTCCTTCACGAGAATTAGCCAATCAAGTCAGTCAGGAATTTTATCAATATAGTCGTGATATTATGCCTAAAATTAATATTCGTTCTGTTTATGGTGGGGTTGAAATCGAACCTCAGATTAAGTATTTGCAGCAAAATACGGATATTTTAATCGCCACGCCCCAAAGAATATTGGCGCTGGCAGAAAAAAAAGCCGTGCAATTCAATTATTTACAAAGTTTAGTTTTGGATGAAGTCGATCGATTGATTGAAGATAGTTTTAGAGAACCGATTGAAGCGCTTTTTAAATTATTACCCACTCAGCGCCAAAATTTAATGTTTACCGCAACGTTTCCTCAACAAGTCCGTTCTTTAATACGCCAAGTTTTATATCATCCTGTGGTGATTAATATTAAACAACAAAGTCAAGAACAGATCGATCAACATGTTATTACCACCAATCCCCAAGATAAAGTCGCGGTCTTATATTCTTTAATTCAACAATATCACTGGCAACCCCTTCTTGTTTTTTGTAGCACTAAAAAAGCTTGCGATCAATTAGCCACTGATTTACAACAAAAAGGACTTAATGCCGTTGCCATTCACGGTAATAAACCCCAAGAAGAACGAGAAAATCGGTTAATGGATTTTAAACACGGAAAATTAGCCATTTTAATTGCGACTGATTTAGCCGCTCGGGGCATTGATTTTATTAATTTACCTTGTGTTATTAATTATCAATTACCCCGTGTTCCGAATGATTATTTACATCGCATTGGTCGCACTGGACGGGCGGGTAAAGCAGGATTGGCAATTTCTATTATTAGCCCCCTTGAATACGGACATTTTAATGCCATTGAAAAACATCTCAATATCACATTAGAACGGGAACAAGTTAAAGGATTTGAAGTGGATGAACAAGCGCCTATTCAACCATATAAAAAATCAAGAAAAAAAGCTAAAAAGCCTTTATCTAAAAAAAGAAAACAACGTCAAAATAATAGAAAAAAACAACAAAAAGAAGGTGTTGCTTTAACTAATAAACAAAGAGAAAATGACATCGATCCCATTGCGCCTTCTAAAAAAGAAAAAACAAGTGTTTGGGGACAAAAAAATAATTAAACGGGGACTGTTTTGGTTAATACTTTCATTCTTGAACTCATAGGCGGGACTTCATTGGGATCAATATAGACATCAATTAAAGTAGGTCCTTGATATTGGGTAATTTGATCAAGATCTAATTGTTGAATGTCTTCTTCTCGTCGAATCGTTATACTATTAATTCCCATACTTCTTGCCATCATCGCATAATCTACTTTAGGCAATTGATGTCCAATATTTTCAGCGCCTCCAAGTGCTTGACCATGTTTAATCATGCCTAAAGCATTGTCATTTAAAACAATAATAATCACTGGAATATTATATTCTTTAGCAACGGTGATTTCTTGCCCACTCATTAAATAGCTGCCATCTCCTGTAATACAACAAACAGGTTGCTTAGGATTTGCCATTCCAACGCCAATTGCGGCTCCAATAGCCCAACCCATTGCACCAAAAGACAAGCTAATATGATAATGATGGCTTGCTGATATATTTAAATAATGGGTTGCCCATGACCAAGCATTTCCCGTATCAACTAAAAAACAAGTATTGGTGGGCATTAAATCATTTAAACAATGCATTAATCGTTGCGGTTTAATGGGACATTGTTTGCTTTGGTAGGCTTTGAGTTCAAGTTTGCCTAATAAATCTGTTATATTTTGAGGAAGATGTTTCTTTTTGCTTGGATTAAAATCTAGAATAGGACAACGCTTTCCTTCTTCAATTGATTTATTTGCTCTTCCAACCAAAGTTTGAAAAATTGTTTTAATATCCCCTTCTACATGTAAACTGGCAAAAGGAGAATGGGTAAAATTATCGGAATGATCATCAATATGAACCAACCGATCATTTAATAAAGCGGCTTTATCCCAACCACTGGTTGATAATTCATCAAATTCGGTACCAATCGCTAATATAATGCTAATACTCGAATCTGTTAATGTTTGGCGAGCCGTTTGATGCCCCGCAAAACCAAAAATACCTTTATTTAATGTATTAGCATTAGGAATCAAACCTTTGGCTTCAGGAGCCATTACAATATCTGCTAAAATAATTTCGGCAAACTGGATAATTTCAGGAATAGCGTGACGTGCTCCTAGTCCAAGAAAAAACACGGCTTTATTGGCATTTAACATTTTACTACATAATCTATCTAGCGCTTCGCTATCAACCACTTTAGAAGGTTTTATTGCATTGGTAATATGATAGTTTTTTAAATTCTCACTGATTGGTTGCGCTAAAATATCCATGGGAATACTTAAATGAGCAGGTCCTCTTCGTGGTTTCATTGCGCTTAATATTGCATGGTAAAGCTTCCCTTCTAATTGTGCTACATGGGAAATAAAACTGTTATAAACGGTACATTGTGCCAACATTGCGATGGTATCAATCGCATCAGATGATGATTCTTGTAATCCTTTTTTTCCGAAAGTGGGTAAAGCCGTTTGAGGGGTAATCACTAATAATGGAATGTGATCTGTATAAGCATTGGCAATTCCTGTAATTAAGTTGGTGGTTCCAGGACCTGTTGTCGCACAACACACGCCCAATTTCCCTGTTGCTCTGCTATAACCATCCGCCATAAAAGCGGCGCCACTTTCATGCCGAGCAATAACAGCTTGGGGATATTTTCCTAATGCTTTATTCCTTGCTAAAGCATTATATAATGGTTCGATTGCACCTCCAGGAATACCAAAAATATATTCAACACCCAATGCTTCTAAATAATTTAAAAGCATATCTGCTTGGGTTGGTTGGGATGATTTTATTTGTATCAATTGAGTTTTCCATTTTGTTTATATCTCTAAATTCCGTAGATAATACAGGTTGCACGCTAGTTTAGCAAAATTAAGCGGGTTCCTATTTTGTTTTTTTATTTTGATGGTAAATAGTTTAAATATTGCACTTTTAATTATACAAGCTAAACTAAACTAAGAAATGATGTTGGCAATAAAAATAAAGGTTATTAATTCAACAATGAATATTTTTAAAAAAACAACCCATCTTCTTATTTTGTTATCTTCTCTTTTTTCCATAACAATTCAAGCAGAAACCTCGGATGAAATTTTAAATGAACTTTCACTAAAAGCCATTTTAGAATTACCGATGATTGATATTGCAACGGGTTATGCTGTTCCACTTGAGAGCGCTCCTGCCGTTGCGACTATTATTACAGCAGATGAAATTGAAAGAATGGGAGCAGAAACTTTAGAAGAAGTTTTAAATACTGTTCCTGGTTTACATATGATTCCCTCTGCTTTTGGTCGTAATTCTATTAGTTCTATTCGTGGAATTCACACTGGTTTTAATCCTCAAGTGTTAGTGATGATTAATGGAACTCGTTTAACCAATCCTTTCAGTGGAGGATTTTTACCTAATTATCGAATTAATTTAAAAAGTATTTCTAAAGTTGAAGTGGTACGTGGTCCAGGTTCTGCAATTTATGGAGCAGATGCTTTTGCAGGCGTTATTAATTTAGTGACTAAAAATGCCCAAGAATTAAAAAGAACAACCCATTTAGGAACTCGTTTAGGTTCTGATAATTTAAGAAATTTTTGGTGGCAATATGGTACTACTTTCAGTGAAGGCGAACAAAAAATTGAAGATTGGCATTTTTCAAGTCATTTAGAATTTGCGAAACGCGAGGCTGATAGAAGTAGAAAAGTGGATAGTGATTTACAATCCACTTTTGATGGTTTATTTTCAACCAATGCTTCTTTAGCACCTAGTTATATTGATAGACGTTATCAGGCTTTAACCTATAATTTACAATTTTATAATAAAAATTGGATTTTTCGTTTAGATGGAACAAACCAACGAGATAATGGAGTGGGACCTGGAATTGCACAAGTCATAGATCATCAAGGTTCTGATGATTTAGATCAAATTTTAACCAGTGCTGAATATAAAAATGACGATTCTTTTAAAAATTGGCATTTAAATAGTAAAATTAGTTATTTATATAGTCATCTAGATTCTGACTTCACTTTATTTCCTGCAGGTAGTACCTTATTAATTGGTAAAGATGGTAATATTGATTTTAATACGCCTGGGGTTCCCGTTACTTTTAGTCAAGGAGTTATAGGACAACCTAGTTTAAAACAACAAACGGCTCAATTTGATTTAACAGCCCTTTATTTAGGACTTCAATACCATACCATGCGTTTTAATATTGGCATTCGACATGAAAAAGTAACAGAGGGTAATCGGGCTAATTTTGGTCCCAGTGTTTTAGATAATCCAATTCCTTTGTCAGTAATTAATGGTAGTTTAACTTCAAGCACGGGCACCCCTTTTAGCTTTGTTAAAAATAGCAGTCGAACCGTTAAATTTGTGTCATTTCAAGATATTTGGGATATTACGGGAAATTGGGCCATTACTTCAGGTATTCGTTATGACCATTATTCTGATTTTGGTAAAACCATTAATCCCCGTTTTGCTTTAGTTTGGACTAATGGCTTTTTTACTTCTAAAGTATTATATGGTCAAGCTTTTAGAGCCCCTTCTTTTAGTGAATTGCATAGTATTAATAATCCCGTTGTTCTTGGTAATCCAAATCTAGATCCTGAAACAACAGAAACAACAGAACTCGCTTTTGGTTGGACGCCTAGTTGGGATGTCAATGCTGACATTAATATTTATCGTTATAAAACCAAAGATATGATTGCTTTTGTTCCTGAAGGGAATACAGGAACCAATATTGCTCAAAATATTAATAGTTTAGAAGGAAAAGGCGTTGAATTTTCCATTGATTGGAATATGTCTAAAACATGGCATTTAAATGCAAACTATGCTTATCAAAAAACCATTGATGGAAAAACAAATAAACAACAGCCTTTTGTGCCGAAACAATTTGGTACTGTCAGTTTAGCTTGGTTATTTCATCCCGATTGGAAGTTAACAAGTCAGTTTGATTGGATTGCTGATAGAAAACGAGAAGCGGGAGATTCCCGTTCCGCTTTAGATGATTATACCTTAACAAATTTATCACTCCATTATAAACCTGAGGTTGGTCATTGGAAAACAGGACTCACTGTAAAAAATATCTTTGATCAAAAAGTATATGAACCCAGTGATGGTAAAATTCCTGATGATTATCTATTAGGTGAAAGATCCATTTTTGCAACCATAGAATATGTCTTTAAAAAGCGTAAAAGAAAACTCTAAATGGTTCTTTTTTCTTTTCCTTGATAAATAACATCATTACATTCTAAAGGTAAAAAAGTTTCTGCTGGTTTTTTTAAATAATCCAAATAACAAGCTGTCACACCACTTGAAACAAGCGTTGTACTAATGGCATAAATTTCTTTGGCAGAATAACCTTGATCAACAAAAAAAGCCGAAGCATAACCCGCAATATTTATTTTTTCTTGGTAATGTTGTTCTAAATAAGCTTCAATTCTAAAACAAAGTTTGACATGTAAACCTTTTTCAAAATTTAATTTTTTAGCTATTTTAACCATAACGCTCACTCGTTCATCACCGACCGCAATAGGTCTAGCATATCCCATTGCCAATGGTTTACCCTTGCTTTTAGGTAAATTTTCAATAATATCTGCTATTAATTTAGATTGAGATGCTTTTTCCACCTTTTTAATAAAAGCAATGGCTTCAACTAAAGGTTGAACTCCATATATTCTAGAATCAGAGGCTAAAGCACCCGCTAAAATAGCCGCCATTTGGTTACTTCTCAAACTTGCACCTAAAGCACCTATTTGATTACACCAAAGACGAGAATCGGGCCAACTTAGTCCCATAAAAAAAGCCTCTAACCAATCGGCAAAATTTTTACTGGGTATTTTGCCTGTTACATTGAGTACAATCAGTTGCATATAAGAAATTTCACCAACCAACTCTTGCATAATATTATGCCCATAACTAAAAGCACCTTTTTCTACAAACCATCCGCCATTATGGCTGATGATTTTGCCACGATATTGCGCCCACAGCTCAAAGTTTGTTTTATTATTTGACAACATAGTTTTCATCACTGGTAAAAGGAAAATCAGTTAGGGGCTTATTAGAAAATTCAACCCCATGGGCAAGTAATCCTGGCGAACAAATAATTTGAAATAATCCAATGGCTTGAGTCGGTCGAATCCCTATCTCAGTAAAAACAGCCGCTGCCAGTCCTGTTGTTAACCAACCCATATTAAAAGGTCTTAAAGCTTGAGCATAGGTGTTTGCCCAATGGATTACTGGATTACTTGCGGATAATAATAAAAGTTTTTCCGCAATTTGATTTGGAATAATATCAATGCCACCAAAACGACTACCAAAACCTGCAGAAATATGCCAATCTCCCGCTTCTTTTGGTTTGTTTTCTAATTGTTTTTGAACTAAGTCAAAAGGGTCTTTTTTCTTATTTTTACGCAAAAAAGTCATACTTTCTTGAATTTCTCCTGCCCCCAGATGAGTTCCACTTAAAATACTTAAACTAATGGGTAAAATATGGGTTATCTCTGTTTTACCAACGCCCGCATTAATAGCAGCTCTGGTTGCAGGATGACGAGGACCTGGATTAATTAAGGCGATCATTAATTGCTCTAATAATTGAACCTCCTCCTTACTTGGAAGTTCGCCTTTAAACAATAATAAGAGTACTTCTATAAAACTTTTTTTTTGCATTAATGCAATGAGATCATAACCATGTAAGCGCATCTCCTTTGCTATATAAGGGTTATCTATATCAGGAATTTCCTGACAAATTTTAGTTGCCATTTTTTCAACAAAGGGTTCTTTACGTTTTACGACTTTATTTGACATAAGATTTTAATTATTTTCATAAATTAAAAAATAGTTTAGCTGAAACTAAATTTAATTGACTGTTTTTTTCTATAAAAAATCAACTATACTTCATTTTATAAATGATTCTTCTCAGGTTTAATTCCATGAAAAAATTTCTTTTCTTATTTATTACGACTTTCTTACTAAGCACTTCCCTACATGCCAAACGCTTAACCTTAGAAACCACGCCTGAACCATTAAAGCCATGGGTTGATTGGGTTTTAGAAAAAGAAAGAACTTTTAATTGTTCACAACTTTATAATTCAAAAAGTCATGTTTGTGCTTGGGCATCGCGTTTAAATTTGAATTTAAATGAAAAAGGCGGGAATTTTTCCCAATCATGGCAAATTGAAAAAGCCACTTGGTTACGTTTAGCGGGCAATAAAAAAAGCTGGCCGTTGGATGTTAAAATAAATAAAGAAGCGGTTATTGTGAGTCATTATAAAGGTTTCCCCGCCGTTTATTTACCCCAAGGAAATTATCAAGTAACGGGAAATTTTAAATGGGATCGTTTACCTGAATCCTTGGTTATCCCAATAAAAACAGGCTTAGTTTCTTTAACTTTAAATAATAAAAAAGTCGATTTTCCTAAAATTAATAATAAAGGACAACTTTGGCTTGAACAAACAAAACAAAAGAAAACCATTCAAGACAGCCTCGATTTACAAGTTTTTAGACATATTATTGATGGTCAACCAATGCGCGTTGAAACTCGAATTGAACTTAATGTGGCGGGACGGTCTCGAGAAATTCAATTAAGCCCTATTTTGCTTGATGGCTTTATTCCTTTTGAAATCACAAGTACTTTACCCGCCCGCATTAATGAAAAAGGCATTTTACGGGTTCAAATTCGTCCAGGTCGTTGGTATATTAATTTAACAGCACGGGGAATAGGTCAAATAAATCAACTTATAATGCCTAAAACAAAAAAACCATTACCACAACATGAAGTTTGGGTTTTTCAAGCCAAAAGTAGTTTACGTTTAGTTGAAATAGAAGGCATTAAAAGCATTGATCCAAGACAAACCAGTTTACCTAAACATTGGCAACAGTTTCCTGCCTATCAAATGGATCCTGAACAACCCTTTAAATTAAAAATATTACAACGAGGAAGCGCCGAACCTGAACCCAATCGCTTAACTTTAAAACGTAATATGTGGCTTGACTTTGATGGTCAAGGTTATACTTTTAGAGATAATATTACAGGCACTATGACTAAGGGATGGCGTTTACAAACCACGGAACAATTAGAATTAGGATCAGTTTCTATTGATAATAAACCTCAATTTATTACCCGCCTCAATGAAAATACCACTTCAGGCGTTGAAGTTCGGCGTGGTAAAATTAATTTATCTGCCGACAGTCGTTATGAAAAAGACATTAAAAATCCGCCTGTAACAGGTTGGTTAG
>Ga0256847_1001158_pt1 | contig 14118 bp, 16 predicted proteins | sample TeddybearmetaG_FD_189099 | JGI IMG/M metagenome (GOLD analysis project Ga0256847, IMG submission 189099) | Hydrothermal vent microbial communities from East Pacific Rise, Pacific Ocean - Teddybear | ecosystem: Environmental > Aquatic > Marine > Hydrothermal vents | place: Pacific Ocean: East... | reverse complement strand
GAAATTAGATCAATTAATGATTTTGCATTTTTAGTGGAACCAGAACAAATGGCATTATTTCGATCATGGGTAAATTTTTCGACAAGTAATTTTTATACTATTGCCATACAAGCTAAATCGCCTGCTGAAATTGCAGCAATTCAAGCCAAAAAGGCTGAAGAGCAAGAACCAGAGATAGAGGAAGTTAATGAATTAGAACCAGAATTTGATGATCCATTTCAGCTTTCTCCATCAACATCAGAAAAACAATTTGCTTATATGATAACAATACAACCTAAAGGGGTAAATCAACTGCCTATAATATATAAGGTCAATCCTTATGGGGTTTTACCCGATACTCGTCATGAACAAATTCCCATTGAAAGATTACAAGAAATGCTAGAAGATGGAATGTTGGAATTGGAAGGTGCAGAATTCAATGGTGGTGGTAGCTCAATGCCCTTTTAAATAGTATTGGCATAAATATTGTTATATGGTTAATTATATTAATTACTATATCACAAATTCTATGCAAAGCTTTAATCATTTAACGCTGCTTGATGTAAAGTTTTTAAATATAAAAATGCAACAAGCATTAAAATTGATTGCAGATAATATAAAAACTGGCACTCAAAAATCTATTTATTTTGTAAATGCTGATTGTCTAAATAAAACTATTAAAGATCAGGAATATTTGCAAATATTAAATCAAGGAGATTATGTATTTGCAGACGGTTCTGGTATTAAAATTGGCTGTAAAATTATTAATGAAGAAGTAGTTGATAATGTTAATGGAACCGATTTATTGCCATTACTTTGTGAACAAGCAGTAAAATATAATCACTCAATATACTTATTAGGAGCAAAACCCGGAGTTGCTGCTAAAATGGTAAAAAATCTTGAAGCAAAATATCAAGGTATAAAAATTGTTGGCGAACAAGATGGCTATTTTGATAAATATGATGAAAAAACGATTATAAAAAATATAAATGATTCACGTGCAGATATTTTATTAATTGCCTTTGGCGCACCTTTTCAAGAACAATGGCTGCATAGTTATAGAAAAGAATTATCAACCAAAATAATGATAGGAGTAGGTGGATTATTTGATTTTTATTCTGGTAATACGCCAAGGGCACCTTTATGGCTGCGTAAATCTGGATTAGAATGGACATTTAGGCTTTATCAAGAACCTAAAAGAATGTTTAAACGATATATTTTGGGTAATCCATTATTTATTTATCGAGTTTATAAATGGAAATTTTCTAGCTGTTTCCATCCTATGAATAGAAAAGGAATAATCAATGAATAAGCCAGATATATCTATTATAATAGTATCATTTAATACCATTAATTTGTTGCGTGATTGCCTACAATCTTTGGCTAAAGAAGCCGCTAATGTCAATTATGAAACCATTATAATTGACAATGGTTCAAAAGATGGCTCGGCTGATATGGTAGAATGCGAATTTCCAGAAATAACATTAATTCGTAGTGACATTAATTTAGGTTTTGGTGCCGCTAATAACCTTGGTTTTGCGAAAGCGCGAGCAGAATATGTAGTATTATTAAATTCAGATGCTTTTTTAAAACCTATGGCTTTAGAAAAGTCTTTAGCTTATATGCAAGCTGATTCTACTATAGGGCTTGGTGGCGCACGTTTAGTTGGTGCAAAAGAAGAATGGCAACCATCTGCTCGTATGTTTCCAAGTTTATTAAATGAGTTTATTACCACATCAGGATTAGGAAATAAATATCCGAAATCACGATTTTTTGGTCGTGTAGATCGAACTTGGGCTGATCCTAATCAAGCTGCTATGGTAGATTGGGTACCCGGTGCATTTTCCATCATTCCGCGTCGGGTACTTGAAGAAGTTGGTTATTTTAATGAAGATTTTTTTCTTTATTATGAAGAAGTTGAACTGTGTAAACGAATTAAAGCCGCTGGATATAATATATGGTATTGGCCAGATGTAATAGTTACTCACTTAGGGGGTGAATCTGCTAAAACTCTGGCACAATTTAATATGTCTGATACTGGCAAACAAATTTATTTATGGGAAATGCGTAGTGCCTTGTTATTTTACCGTAAACATTATGGCAGACTTTCACCATGGTTATGGTTGCATATGAAACGCTTATGGTTTAAATTACGTACTTGGAAAAACTCTTTAAGTAAGCAAACTGAAAGGAAAAACAAAGCCGCTCTATTTACAACAATACAAAAATTACTAAAGCAGGCATGGGTTGATACTGAAGGTGGACGTATTTCACCACCACGCCCTTGGTAATTTATGACTTGACTTCTTATTATTAATAAGTATAATGTATGTGGTTTTTATTTCACCAATTAAATAAAAATCAATCTATCTAAATTCTCTAAATTTTCTTCCCTAATCTTTATTTAAAGAGAGATCACATGATCTCTTCTTTGCTATTGGTGAAGATTTTTAATTAATCAATTTTTTTCCTAAAAAATACTTGATTAATTTACTAAAGTACTCAAATATCATAAAGGATATAAAATAATGAAACTCACAACTAAAGGACGCTATGCCGTCACTGCAATGTTAGATTTAGCAATTAATCGTGATCATGGCCCTATAACATTGTCTGATATTTCACAAAGACAAGGTATTTCCTTGTCTTACTTAGAACAATTGTTTTCCCGTTTACGTAAAAGGGGTTTAGTCGATAGTACTCGTGGTCCGGGTGGTGGTTATCGTCTAAGTCGTGCCGCTGAAGCTATTGCTGTTGCTGAAGTGATTTCAGCAGTTGATGAAAGTGTTGATGCTACTAAATGCAAAGGTTTAAAAAATTGTGGTGACGATAGTCGCGCTTGTTTAACTCATCAGTTATGGAGTGATTTAAGCGGTCAGATTCAAGATTTTTTAGGTAGTATTAGTTTAGCTGAAGTACTTAAAAAACGTCCTAATGAAGTTTCTGAAGAACTCACACGACAAGAACAAGCGAAATCAGTTAAAAAAGTAGCACAAGTAGCCGCTGCTTAATTGTTACTCACATGCGTGCGGGAAGCCATTTGACTTTAAATAACAAAAGAGAGAAGTATGAATTTACCAATTTACCTTGATTATTCAGCAACCACACCAGTAGATCCTCGTGTGGCAGAAAAAATGATGCTATATTTGACTCAACAAGGTCAGTTTGGTAACCCTGCATCACGTACACATAAATTTGGCTGGGATGCTGAAAAGGCAGTAGATGAGGCAAGGGCACAAGTAGCTGCATTAATAAATGCAGATCCAAAAGAAATTGTTTGGACATCTGGTGCCACAGAATCAGATAATTTAGCTATTAAAGGTGTTGCTCATTTTCATCAAAAAAAGGGCAAGCACATTATTACTAGTAAAACTGAGCATAAGGCTGTATTAGATACATGTCGTCAGTTAGAACGCGAAGGATTTGAAGTGACCTACTTGGATCCTGAAGCTAATGGCTTGATTGATCTGAAAAAGCTTGAAGCTGCTATTCGTGAAGACACAATTTTGGTAAGCCTTATGCACGTTAATAATGAAATTGGCGTGATTACAAATATTGCCGAGATCGGTGAAATGACTCGTGCCCGCAAAATATTATTTCATGTAGATGCAGCTCAAAGTGCTGGTAAGGTGCCTATTGATCTACAGACTATGAAAGTAGATTTAATGTCTTTTTCAGCTCATAAGATTTATGGACCCAAAGGTATTGGTGCCCTTTATGTGCGTCGTAAACCACGTGTTCGTATAGAGGCACAAATGCACGGCGGAGGGCATGAACGAGGTATGAGATCTGGAACTTTGGCGACTCATCAAATTGTCGGTATGGGTGAAGCCTTTCATATTGCTAAACAAGAAATGGCAGTTGAGAACGAACGTATTAATCAATTACGTAATCGTTTGTGGGAAGGCTTAAAAGATATGGAAGAAATTTATATCAATGGTGACTTCGATGATCGTATTCCGGGCAATTTGAATGTGAGCTTTAACTTTGTTGAAGGCGAATCATTAATAATGGCATTAAAAGATTTAGCAGTTTCCAGTGGTTCAGCCTGTACCTCCGCTAGTTTAGAACCGTCTTATGTGTTACGAGCCATAGGGCGTAATGATGAACTAGCGCATAGTTCGATTCGTTTTAGTTTTGGTCGTTTTACTACTGAAGAAGATATTGATTACGTTATTCCTCTTATTGGCTCTAAAATTGAAAAATTACGTGCATTATCCCCATTATGGGATATGTATAAAGAAGGAATAGATTTAAGTACGATTGAGTGGGATGCTCATTAATTTATACTAACTAGGAGTAAAAGATATGGCTTATAGCGACGCTGTTTTAGATCATTATGAGAATCCACGTAATGTGGGAGTGATGGATAAAGACGATCCATCAGTAGGTACTGGAATGGTTGGTGCCCCTGCCTGTGGAGACGTAATGCGCTTGCAAATTAAAGTAAGCGATGAGGGTGTTATTGAAGAAGCTAAGTTTAAAACTTATGGTTGTGGCAGTGCCATCGCTTCAAGCTCATTATTAACTGAATGGGTAAAAGGCAAAACTTTAGATGAAGCGGCAGCAATCAAAAATTCTGAGATAGCTGAAGAATTAGCACTTCCACCTGTAAAAATTCATTGTAGTGTTTTGGCAGAAAGTGCGGTTAAATCAGCTATTTCTGATTATCAATCAAAACAAAAAACTGCTTAATAATCCCCCCCATCTAGGGGGATTGTAGGATAAAAATATGGCACTCACACTCACTCAAACCGCAGCTAAACACATTCAAAAAAGTCTTGATAGTCGAGGTAAAGGCATAGGTTTACGTCTTGGCGTAAAAACTACTGGTTGTTCTGGTATGGCTTATGTTATGGAATTTGTTGATACTCTTGATGATCAAGATCAAGTCTTTGAATCTGAAGATATTAAACTTATTATTGATCCTAAAAGTATGATTTATATTGATGGTACTGAACTTGATTTTGTACGAGAGGGTTTAAATGAAGGTTTTAAGTTTAATAATCCTAATGTTAAAGATGAATGTGGTTGTGGTGAAAGCTTCACCGTCTAATTATGTCTTTATCTGCTAATCATTTTGAATTATTTCAAAATGCGGTTACTTTTGAGATAGATACAAATAAACTTGCTGAAAGTTACCGCGATTTACAACGTACTATTCATCCTGATAAATATGTCAACGCGCCAGAAAGAGAACGTCGCTTAGCGATGCAAAAGGCGGCGCAAATAAATGAAGCTTTTCAAACCTTAAAAAATCCCCTAACACGCGCACTGTATATATTGCAATTGCAAGGCATTAACACCAATGATGAACATCATACCATGATGGATGGTGATTTCTTAATGATGCAAATGGAATTGCGTGAACAGTTGGCTGAAATTACGCAATTAGAGCAACTTAATGAGTTTTTAAGTCGTATTGAGCAATATCAAGACAATTTAAATCAGAAATTGAGTCAACAATTTGCTGAAGAGAATTGGCAACAAGCTCATGACTCAGTGCGTCAATTTCAATTTTTTAATCGTTTACATGAGCAAGCTCTTCAATTTGAAGAAGAACTTATTTAAAATATGGCGTTGTTACAAATCAGCGAACCGGGGCAATCTACTGCTCCACATCAACACCGTCTTGCCGTTGGCATTGATTTAGGCACTACTAATTCTTTAGTTGCTACTGTGCGTAGCGGCATCGCAGACACTCTTCCCGATACTGATGGTTATCATTTATTACCTTCGATTGTACATTATTCTGATGAGCCGCTAGTTGGTTATGCTGCTCAAAAATTAGCTAATAGCGATCCTCTTAATACTATTGCTTCTGTTAAGCGGCTTATGGGGCGTGGATTAAAGGATATTAAAACTATTGGCACCCGCTTGCCTTATGATTTTGTCGAAACTGATGGAATGCCGATGATAAAAACAGCGGCAGGAAAACTTAGCCCAGTGCAAATATCGGCAGATATTCTTCAAAATCTTAAGCAACGAGCAGAAAAAAGTTTAGATGGTGATTTAACTGGTGTAGTTATTACTGTGCCAGCTTATTTTGATGATGCACAGCGTCAAGCTACTAAGGATGCTGCTACTTTAGCCGGTTTAAAAGTGCTACGTCTGTTGAATGAACCGACAGCCGCTGCTGTTGCTTATGGTTTAGATAAAAATGCTGAAGGTATTCATGCTATTTATGATTTAGGTGGTGGTACTTTTGATATTTCAATTCTACGTTTGCAAAAAGGCGTATTTGAAGTCATGGCAACTGCTGGTGATTCTGCCTTGGGTGGCGATGATTTTGATCGTTTGATTGCTGAATGGATTATGCAACAAGCTGGAATTGCTGAAGATGCTGAACATCAGCATATTCGTCAATTATTGGAAATAGCGCGAACTGCAAAAGAGACTTTAAGCATTGAAGATTCTGCATTGTTAAATGTTAAATTCATTGGATGGCAAGGTGAATTAAATCAACAACAATTTCAGCAATTAATTGATCCATTAATTCAAAAAACCATTATGCCCTGTAGGCGAGCATTGCGCGACGCTGGATTAACAATCGATGATATTAATGATGTGGTAATGGTTGGCGGCTCAACTAGAATGCCGCGTGTACGTGAAAAAGTTAGTAATTTTTTCCAATGTGAACCACATGTTGATATTGATCCTGATAAAGTTGTTGCTATTGGTGCCGCTATTCAAGCTGATATTTTAGCTGGTAATAAGCCTGATGATGAAATGTTGTTATTGGATGTGACTCCATTATCATTAGGTATTGAAACAATGGGTGGTTTAGTAGAAAAAATTATTCCCCGCAATACGACCATACCAGTAGCAAAAGCACAAGAATTTACTACTTTTAAAGATGGGCAAATTGCAATGGCTGTTCATGTGGTGCAAGGAGAACGTGAATTAGTTACTGATTGTCGCTCACTGGCTCGTTTTGAACTACGTGGAATTCCGGCAATGGTTGCGGGATCAACACGAATTATGGTTACTTATCAAGTAGATGCAGATGGTTTATTGAGTGTATCGGCAACAGAAACAATTACTGGAATACATAGTGAAATTACTGTTAAACCATCTTACGGTTTAGAAGATCAAGAAATTGAACGCATGTTAAAAGAGTCATTAGAACATGCGAAAGATGATGTAGCCGCTAGAACTCTGCGCGAACAACAAGTAGAAGCTGATCGTGTAATCAATGCTTTACGAGCAGCACTGAAAATAGACGGGCAGGGTTTACTGAAACAAGAAGAATTCTTAACTATCAATACAGCCCTAGATGAGTTATTAAAATTAAAAGATGGTACAGATGCTCAGGCAATTAAACGTAGCATCGAAAAACTAGATGAAGTTACAAAAGAATTTGCAGCTAGAAGAATGGATGCCAGCATTAGTAAGGCTATGAAAGGGCATACTGTCAATGAATTTATGGAGAATTAAATAGATGCCAAAATTAACATTCTTACCAGAAGGTAGAGAAATTGAAGTAGAACAAGGAATAACGATTTGTGATGCGGCATTAAAAAATGGAATTGAAATAGAACATGCCTGTGAAAAATCTGCCGCTTGTACTACCTGTCACGTAATAATTACTAAAGGTTTTGACTCATTAGAAGAGGCAAGTGAAATAGAAGAAGATTTGCTTGACAAAGCATGGGGATTAGAACCAGAATCACGTCTAAGCTGCCAAGCACTAGTCGCAGATGAAGATTTAATAATAGAAATACCAAAATACACGATAAATATGGTATCAGAAAACCATTAAGGGGGATCTTATGAGCTTAAAATGGACAGACACACTAGACATTGCAATAGAACTCTATGAAAAATATCCAGATATAGATCCACAATATGTGAATTTTCCAGATTTACATAAATGGGTTTGCGAATTAGCTGATTTTGATGATAAGCCAGATGCTAGTGGCGAAAAAATTCTGGAAGCTATTCAAATGGCTTGGATTGATGAGGCTAGTTAGGTAATATTACCCTCGTTCCCACGTTCCAGAACATATCTTTATACACAACTAAGTAATTGGTTTATTTGTTTATTTGTAGGGTGCATAAGCGATAGCGTCATGCACCATAAGTACCGATTTTTGGTGTATGACGCTTCGCTTATACACCCTACGATTATTACAATAATACTTATGTATAACTATTTGCGCTCCAAAATGGGAACGAGAAAAATATTTTTGGAGAATAAAAATGAGTTTAGAAGAGTTAATATCAAATTTAACGACAGAAGATTTAGATTTAATCAATAAAGAGTTTAGAAAAAGACAAAATAAAATTCCAAGTTTTCAATTTAGTAAAATTAGGGATATTGATTTAAAAAGATTTGTAAATATCAAAGAGAATTTAAGTAGAGAAATTTTTAAAGCTTGGTTTAATGAAAATATTGTTATTAATAGTGAAACTGAACTTTTTTTAAAAGAATTAATTGATGATAATGAAATTCTAATTAAAAGCTATAAAGAGGAAGATTTAAAAATATATTTTATAAGCCCTCTATTAAATAAAATAAACTTTAAATCATTTGAAAATGAGGTTAGAGGTTATTATGAAGAAAAATTAACCTATAAAACAGAAAATTTTATCTTTAGTGGAACAACAGACTTTTTAGTTTCAAAAGGATTAACAGAGAGTGAAAAACCATATTTTTTCATTCAAGAATTTAAAAAAGCTGAAGAATATTCAAATCCACGCCCCCAGCTTTTAGCAGAACTTATAACTGGTGTCGAGCTGAATAATTGGACTTTTATCAAAGGGGCATATATTATTGGAGCTATTTGGAATTTTGTAATTTTAGAGAAATTGGGTAAAGATAAATATCAATACTTTATTTCCCAAAATTTTGATAGTACCAAAATAGAGGATTTAAAAGATATTTATAAAAATTTGTGTGTTGTGAAACATGACATTTTTGAAATGGTAAAAACAGATCTAAGTTAAGCTTTAAAACAAACTTTTCCCCAATATACAGCGCGTTCCAGAGCATCTGTTTTCAGTTGTTCTGACATGGTTTCAAATGGTGCAGAATAGAATTCTTTCCATGCACAGCTCATTATCATGTTTTTGCCTTTGTGTATTCTATATAATATTTCTCCTTTTTTGTTTTTATTCTGTATGCTTGCATATATTCCACCTATACAATTTATTTTTGCTCGGCAGTAGATATTCATTGGATATTTTGTTATATCAACTGGTACTAATTGCCATTTGTTATTGATTTTGTCAATAATAGCAGCCACATTGCCGTTTGGCAATTGAGTCAGTGCTGATCTAAACATTTCTGTTGCTAGTTGTTTTCTATCGGTAAATTCGTGTACTGTTACTGGTTTTAGCTTGGTCTTAATTAGTTTTTTTGTTCTTACTTTATTTGGACATGATTTTGTTATAAATTGCAGTGTGTCAGTTTCAGAAAATTTGATCTTATCCCATTTTGCCGCTTTAAAATCTGTGGCTTTTATTAAAGCCGCTTGAATAGATAGTTGCTTCTGTTTCAATAATGTTTCTGTATTAAAATTAAAAGCTAGTATTTTAGTTAAATTTGCAGTTGCTGCAGTTGCCGCTATGCGAGTTCGTGCATTTAATAGTCTAGTTGCTGGAATGTCTAATTTTGTGATCAATATTTTTTTCAATTTCCATAAGTGATCTTCAAATGTGTTAGTTGTTTCTGGTTTTTTGAGTTTTAACAATGAAGTTAATAACTTGGTACGCTCAACTAATAGAAATAATTTGTAATCTTTACCATCTGCTGGAATTTTATTTGTAGCAAATCCTATTTTGATGACAGAAATTTTTGAGTTAATCGCCAAGGTTAGTTTATTTGGCATTGAACATGTATTTTTTGTATTTATTGGAGTGCAAATTTGTGCGTTGTCGGTTTGTAATTCATCTAAACAGATAGCGGCACTAAATTGACTATAAATACTGATTACTGAGATTAAGATTGCTTTTTTTAACATTGTCTTGCCATTGATTGTAAACCTTCTAAAACACGTTTTTTCATTTCTTCTTCATTTTCTACAGGAGAAACATCTTCATTTAGATTTATTTGCGTAGGAGCTTGGGTAATATCTCGCCCTATTAATCGCTTTGAAAAACGGCGAATTTTTTCATTTTTACGAAAGTTTGCTACTGTTAAACCATTGATATATAAGTCAACAAAATCTTGTTCCCGTACAGAATAATGATGAGATTCTAAATAGCCTTCCTCTTTAAAACCAAATTTAACAGCCTTCTTTTTTGCAGGTTCATTATATCCATATACATATATATAAATCTTATTTAACTTATAGATGTTAAAAGCCAATTCCATCATTAACAATGTGGCTTCAGTACCATAACCTATTGAATGATGTTTTTCATCAAATAAACCTATTAGAAATTCTGCTCGTTTATGATAGGCTGCATAATCTCCAAATGCTGCTACACCAATAGCACCATGTTGCTTATGTTCTATCATAAATTCTAAGTAACCTAGTTCAGTGGGGTGAACTTGAGCTCGTTTTTTTAAACCTTCGACAAGTTGTTCTTCTGTTGCAGTTATATTATTAGAGCGGTAGAGGCGGATAAAGGATTCATCTTCGTAGGCTTTTAATAAGATTGGAGCGTCTTTGGGTTCAGTTTGACGTAGGTGTAATGATTTTCCTTGGTTGGAGATAATCATAGGTTTTTATCCTCAAAAGGGCAACCACAAGGGATTGCCCCTACATTAATTAAAATTTACTACTTCTCATCAGTATTGGAAATTGATATGAATTATTATTTTCATCAATAACTTCAATCACTGATTGTATATCAGCTGAACCAAATAAGTTGGTTAAGACTTTATTTGATAAGCTTCCTCGTGGAAAGGTTCTTACATATGTATATAATTTATCGCCATTACTTAGTTGTTGTTCTTCTGTTAATGGGAAAGAACGTTGACCATTATTTTGTTGCCATGTTACCGATTTAATAGCAGCTTTACCGGGGCGAATCATGGCTTTTACTTTATAACAATTATCACCAAAATCTACTAGTGTTGGATCAAAACCAGCGGCTAAGACCATTGGTATTGGAGCAGCAGGTCCTTGTGCCGTGTAAATAGGTGATGTTTTATCTAAGTTATCGTTTAATGGCATTTCAGCATTATTACCAAATTCTAAATTTGGAAATGAATGATGGTTACGATTGTGATCGGCTATGGTAATTACATATTGACCAGCCTTGGTACCAAATACATTGGCTAGGGGTACATCATTAGGTAGAATATTGCTTTTTAGGCGAATTATCCATACTTGATCTCCATTTTCCCATTTACCAACTTTTCTCATCGGCCAGCCTAAACCTAATGAATTCATGCCGTTAGATTGAATAGGATCAACGGTAACATTAGCAATAGGATTGCTACCTTCACGTACTGTTGCTATTACGTCAAAGGTTTTGGTATTTTTACCAATTACCGGTGGATCAAAACCAGCCATAACTACTTGTGGGCGTATTCTGATTTTACGACCAGAACATTGTCCTTTTTCAACAGTAGGTTCTTTCTTGTCAAGGCAAGGGCTGCCGGGGCAAGTTCCACAACCTTCTGTGATTCTTTCAATGTCAATTGTAGCAGATTCACTTTGATTATTAGTATCAACCGCAGTAATTTGGATTGTATTTTGACCCACTTTTAAATCAATAGGCGCGGTAAAAATACCCGTACTCATTGTAATATTAGCCACTGTATCAGTTGTAATATTCTTAACTTCTACATTTTGAATACCAACTTGTCTAGCATCTCGAAATAATGCAGCTAATTTTTGGGGATCACTGGCAGCCATTAAGGTGCCTTTACCTGCATCTGCAATAGCTTGGTTTTCAGGTTGATTAAAGGCATCTGGACCCAAGCCAACAACATTGATGATAGCATGAGCAGAAGCGATTGTAGCAGCTCCAACTGGATCTGAGCCTCCATCTTTACCATCAGTAAATACCATTATGATATGTGAAGCACCAGCACGACCATTAGCTATTAGTTCTTGATTAGCTATTCTAATGCCTTTACCAATTGCTGTCTCACCACCGGGTTTTTTATGATCTAATATTTGTTGATTAATTGCTGGTATAACAGTATCTAATTTAGCTAAAGGTACATTTAATGTGGCATTTGAGGTAAAAAACGCTAAACCTAATCTCAAATTCGCATCTGGACCAAAACTATTTAATAGTTCTGTCAGAGCATTAAAGCGTGTAGCAGCAGGATCAGTATGACTTAAACTACCTGAATCATCTAAAACAATCATTAAATCAATGCCTTGACCACCACCGACTCCGGTTGCAGTACCGGTTAAAATGAAATGATCATCAGCTTGACTGCAACTAGCAGTGGGTTTATCAAGATTGATAGTTGGAGTAGCGTATATCGGTGACGTGAATATTAATAGGGTTAATAACGTTAGGAATTTCTGGAACATATTATCTCCGTAAGATAAAAGTACAACAGATGACTGTTGTACTTATTTTAAATTATTTTATTTAACACCACCGCCAGTATTACCAGTACCCGGCTTAATATCAACATTGCTAGGAGTTTGGACGGGACTACCTCCTTTACTCATTCCATCATCATCACCAGCAGTGATTGTGCTACTACCATCGGGACACTTATTTTTCAAAAATCCTACAGTATCTAATTCAGATAAAATCATGTATTCAAACATATTTCCAGATTCAAAATCTGTTTTAGGAACTAAAGCTGCTTGAAAATAAGCTTTTTGATTTTGATTTATAAAAGTAGGTAAAGTTTGCTTACTAAGGTTGATAGAAAAACTTACTGCACTATGTGGTGTTGGATCAGCAGTTCCTATACGAGTAGCACCTTGAGCCAACATTTTTTGAGCTGGAATATCCATTATAGCTATGATTTCTGCTCTATTGATATCAAGCTGTAATTTCTTTGTTGAAATAGGAGTGGGTACTTGTGGAGTAGGTGAAGTCTGAGAACTGTAAGCTAAAATTAATATGTAATCTTGACTATTATTTATAATATCTCGTACTATAAATTCTAATGCTATCTCACCTTTTGCAAAAGGATCAATTGCAAGAGTGATATCATTAGGCATAATGTTGGTTCCACCTTTACCAGCATTATCATTTGGATCTGCGCAAACTATCGCATTACGACCGGGTGATTGTTCCAGTGATAAATGATTATAACCTAATTGATTTTTACCACCTTCAGTGGTACCAGCACCACCGCCTTTTGCGAAAACTGGAGCTGTCGCCATCAGCAATCCACCGGTTACGGCGTTTAGCATGGTTTTTTTCTTAATTTGACTTCCCATTTTTTTATCCTCAGATGAGTTTTAATTTATTGTCAGTATATATATATTAATAACATTTTATTAAAAATGCAAACTATTAATAAAATTTTTTTGAATGTTTGATGATATTTTTGTTGGACTTAGTTTGATCGGTTTTTGAGTCACATCTCGTCCAATTAGTCGTTTAGAATAGCGGCTAATTTTTTCATAGCTTCTAAATCTTGCTTCTGTCATAGCGTTTACATATAGGCTTATAAATATTTGTTGTTCTATTAGAAAGTGATGATCTTTTAATACCCCTTCATGTTCAAAACCAAATTTTAGCATATTTTTATGAGAAAAAAGATTGTAATCATAAACATATGAAAATAGTTTGTGCAAACCATAGGTGTTAAATGCTAAATCTAGTACTAATAATGTGGCTTCGGTGCCATAGCCGATTGAGCGGTGTTCTGTTTCAAATAAGCCTATCATGAATTGGGCGCGTTTATGGATAGCGGCATATTCAGTTAATGTCGCTATGCCAATTGCTCCATGTTGTTTGTGTATTATTAGATATTCGATAAAGCCTAAGTCTTCGATGGTGTAATTTTGACGTTCGTATAATTGTTCTTCGCTTGGCGGTGTCATATTGCTGCCATAGAGACTCATGAATTCTGGGTTTTTATAGGCTTCAGTTAATATTGATGCGTCTTTTGGTTGAATTTGACGAATTTCTAGTGAGTTACCTTGGTTAAATAGAATCATAAATATTAGCCTCTCCTTCGGGGCGATCTTTAAAGCGTCGATGTACCCATAAATATTGTTCGGGTGCGTTTCTAGTCTGTGTTTCTATTAGTTTATT
>Ga0256847_1001157_pt1 | contig 14129 bp, 9 predicted proteins | sample TeddybearmetaG_FD_189099 | JGI IMG/M metagenome (GOLD analysis project Ga0256847, IMG submission 189099) | Hydrothermal vent microbial communities from East Pacific Rise, Pacific Ocean - Teddybear | ecosystem: Environmental > Aquatic > Marine > Hydrothermal vents | place: Pacific Ocean: East... | reverse complement strand
GGATGACTTTCGTTGATACCTGATGCTGTTATTTTTACAAACCGTCCTGATTCTTTGAGCGTAGCAATATCTTTGGTGCCACAATAACCCATTCCTGCTCGTAATCCACCTACAAATTGATGAATACTTTCATACAATTCGCCTTTATAGGGTACTCTTCCAACAATACCCTCTGGAACTAGTTTTTTAATATCATCTTCTACATCTTGAAAGTAACGGTCTTTACTACCTTGTTTCATTGCCTCAATAGAACCCATCCCTCGATACGATTTAAACTTACGACCTTCGTAGATAATTGTCTCACCTGGTGATTCTTTAGTACCTGCTAATAAGGATCCTAACATTACGGTATCTGCTCCAGCTGCTATTGCTTTAGGAATGTCTCCTGTATAACGGATGCCTCCATCGGCAATTACAGGAACGCCACTATCTTTAATTGCTGCAGCCACTTCTAACACCGCAGAGAACTGAGGAAAACCTACACCTGCTACTACTCTGGTGGTACAGATGGATCCTGGACCAATTCCTACTTTTACAGCATCTGCTCCTGCTTCCACTAAAAATTTTGCCGCTTCAGGGGTAGCAATATTACCAACTATCACATCTAAGTCTGGAAATTTTTTCTTGATGTTTTTTAATACTGTTACTACTCCTTTAGTATGCCCGTGTGCTGTATCTATAATGATGGCATCTATACCTGCATTTGAGAGTGCTTCTGCCCTATCTACTGCATCTCCTGTTACACCTATTGCGGCTGCAACTCGAAGTCTGCCATATTTATCTTTATTAGCAATTGGTTTTTGTGTTAGTTTGGCAATATCTCTAAAGGTAATCAGTCCTACTAATTTATAATTAGCATCAACTACTGGTAGTTTTTCAATTTTATATTCTTGTAAAATCACTTCAGCATCTGTTAGTGAAGTACCTTCCCTTGCTGTTATCAGATTTTCACTAGTCATTACTTCTGCAATGGGTCTTTCTAATCTTTTCTCAAATCGCAAATCTCTATTGGTAACTATTCCTAATAGTTTACCTTCAGCATCTACAATTGGTATTCCACCAATACTATATTCTTTCATACAATTTTGAGCATCTATAACCTTAGTATCTATTGATAAGGTAACTGGATCTATAATCATACCCGACTCTGCTCTTTTTACTTTACGAACTTCTTTGGCTTGTTGTTCTATGCTCATATTCTTATGCAACACTCCGATACCTCCTTCTTGTGCCATTGCAATTGCCATTGCCGATTCTGTTACAGTATCCATAGCAGCTGAGACAATGGGTACATTTAAGTTAATATTTTTAGTGAATTTTGTTTGAATACTTACTTCGCGCGGTAGTACTTCAGAAAATGCTGGAATTAGAAGTACGTCATCGTATGTTAGACCTTCTCCTACAATTTTGGAATTGTGTGCTTTCATGGTGCAACTAATTTGGATTCCTGTCTGCACAGGAATGACAGTTAATGAGAAACAAAATAGTTGGTATATTTTGTTGTCGCTTTTTAAATTAATTGCATGCGAATTTACAATTATTAATTGAATTGTAATAGTTTAACTATTGTTATTTATCTTACGGATTAACGGAAATCTTAGATTGAGCTAATTGAAATAAAATGATTGCTATTGCAGCTGTAAAGGTAAGGGTCATTAAGATACCTGAAAACATGACAATATATTTCATCCATAGGACTCCTTTCCAAAGCATATAAATACCTCCAAAGGTTAGTACTACTGAAATAAATGGTTCTATCATTAAAATTAATTTTAACGATTTTGACATATTGGTAATTGATAGAATGAGCCCTACTAAAAAGAATATCAATGACATAGATAGTATATGCGAATGCACTATGGAAAGCATTTCTCTATCTGATTTTTTAAATTTCATTACTTCGGCATCTTCTACGGTTTCATTGCCTATATAATTTTCTTCTATTCCTATAGGCGATACCGACGATGTTTCATTTACAAACAGTAAGCCTGTATAAAAACCAATACTCAATACTATGATAAATACTCCGATAAGGAGTTTAATTTCTTTGGGAAGTTTATAAATGAGTCCGTTGAGCTGCATTAGATGGCGTTATTTTGATGTAAAATTCTGATTGTTTTTAGTAAGTTGTTTATAGCTACTGTCATAGAATTTGCAGAAATAGTCGCTCCTGAAATGGCAATAATATCTTTCTTGTAAATCAATTTATTATAAGTTGTTTTTCCTATAAACTGTCTCAGCCATCTTTTGCTTCCTATTTCTCCTCCATAGTCTTCTCTATAGATTAGCACTTTTGCTTTTTTTATAATTAGGTCATTATCAAATAGCACTAAATAATCAAATTTGTCTGTTTTACTAGGTGCTTTATCTATAAAAGCATAACCTAATAGGTTCTTATCAGCTACTATTTTATAGAAATTATTACTGGAAATTTTAGTTTTTAATTGTGAATTTAATGAATCTGATATTTGTATGGATTCTAGTGAAAATGCTTCAACATCAAATGCTGTTTTTATTTCTTTGGAAACCTTCTTTTGAAGATTTTTAGGTAGCTGGAAAGATAGCAATCCTATAGAACCAACTATTAGTAAGAAAAGAAATGTTTGTTTTAAATTCATGTGGTAAAAATATTCATTTCTAATGGATTCCTGCCTTCGCAGGAATAACAATTTTAGGAAACCTTGAGATTTTCATCTCAGGGCATCATTTTTAATAAACTACCTCGACCCAACGATACGAGGTGTTAAATAGAATTTCCTTTTCACTTCGACGCAAGCATTGGAAACCTGCCGGCGGGCAGGCAAGTTAAACCCTTTTTGGCTATCGCCATGCGATTAAAACCAAACTCCTAACCCCAAGTTTAATTGATTGAGCGCATCCGAATTCGGGACTGCGTTATTTTTTAGTTGATAATCTGCTTTTACTACTGCTCCTGGAGCAATGTGATAACTTAATCCGAAAGTCAATTCATCTCTATCATAGGCCATATTTTTGGTCAAACCTCCTTTAACAGAAGCATGGGTATCAAAATTTTCATAACGTGCAAAAGCGAATAATTTTTGTTCATTTGTTTGAGGTAATAGATTGTATGCTCCTTCGATATACCATCCTTGTAATTCACTTCCTAAATCTGCGTTGTTTAAAGTGTTATAAGCTTCGGTATCTGAAATACTGGCATTGATAAATTGCCCTCTGGCAGTAAAACGTTTGTACTCATAACGGGCATCAACTCCAATCATAGAAATACCGACATCGGCTCCATCAATAGCATCAACGTCATCCTCTGGTTGTGTACGACCGAAATATCCAGAAAGTCCTAAACGCAAACCTTGTATTCCGTAAAAATCGAGTTTTGTAGAAAAAACAGGGGAATTAATGGTTGACTCTGCCCCTTTTTGTCTTCCGTTTCTCAATCCGTTAGCACCTCCCAACACTTTTGATCCGTTTACAGAAGTAAATCCGTTAAAAATGTAAGCTTGATATTTTAGGTTTGCATTGTCAATTTTTCCTAAAACTCCGAACCCAATTTCTCTCCAAGTGGTTGGCACTATACTTCTGTCCATACTAGGCCTTTCTACTCCGTTAAACGTTGTTGGCTCATGATACTCATTTACAATACCCATGGGTACCAATATCAAACCTCCTCGTAAGTTTACATTATCTGCCACATTATAATTTAAAAAAGCTTGTTCTACAAAAACTTCTTTTACATGCTCAAACTCAATTTCGGTCACAAATTGTACTTTGTCATTAAACTTATAACCAAATAACATTATCAATCTTTTAACATCTAACACTCCATTTTTCCCTTCTATTTGGTTGTAAGTTACTTCTCCATAACCACCAACAGTTAATCCCTTTTTTATGTTTGTATCTAACAATGTTTGAGCTGCATTTTGTTGTAATTTGTTAGTGCTGGTTGAATCGATTCTGGTTTGTGAGAACCCTAGCATAGTCACAAAACCTATCGCTAGGAATACTATTTTTTTCATTTATTTTATTTAGACTGATTATAAATAACTAATTATTGAGCAAATATATAAATGAAAATGAAACTGACAAAGCTTATTTAGAATAGTTTTAAATAAAGTTATAAAGGATTGATTATGAGCGATAAACAAACAAAAGATGTTCAAATAAATAGCACATCATGAGTTTGTTTATTTATTGCCGTCAGATAATTTCAAAGAGATTGCCATACTTTGACTGCCTCAGTACAGGCTATCCTACGTTACTGTCTGTCGACAAGGCAGGCTCGCAACGACACTACATTAAATTAAATATAGTCTATAAAGATTTGAGGTACTTAATAATTGTTTTGCGAATATCATTTCCCATTTCTTCTGCAGTAGGTATATATACTTTTATAATATCTTTATGGTCTGATTTTAAAAAAGGAATGTCATAACCTTTTAATAAATAATCACTAAAAGCTACATTATAAACTTTATTAGAATCAATAGACTGCCCATTTACTTTCCACTCCTTAGCATTCATATCAAAGTCAGCATTATAACGTTGTAAATAAGCACCCGTTCCTGCTTTTGATTTTCCATATGTTAATACTTCTTTTAACAGACTTCCTTTCAACTCTACTTTTAATATACCGCCTCCAAAAGGCAATACTCTAAAAACATCAACACTACTCACAGCACCCTTTAATTGGTCATCTAACCGAATTGAGCCTCCATTAATCAAAGCACAATCTACTTCATTATTAAATCCAAACGCCATTGCTTTTGCCACTAATTTTCCTAAATTGGTTTGGATGCTTCTAATGGGTATATCTCTTCCGTCAAGTGGTGTTTCTGTGGTGAAAATAGTGGCGTTGGGATTGTCAATAATTTGTTTTATTTGATTGTCAAGTATTGTATTCCATTTGGAAACAATTTTGGCAACTTTTGTATTGCTTTGGGTTTTATCCGTTACCGGGAGTAATTCAGAAGTTAGTTGCAACTCTTTTGTATTCTTATCATATTTTATTCTATGAATATAGACCGTTTTTGCATTGGCATCTGCCTTAGTAATCTTAGTATTTCCTACTTCCACCAGCATATTATTGTGCTCATGACCTCCCATAATTAGCGGAATACCATTTAATAACTCCGCAATCTTTTTATCTTGACGTATAGACACATGGGTTAATCCGAAAACAACATCTGCCTTACTTTTTAAGGAGGCATAAGCTCTTTTAGCTTGGGTATACATATCGGTATACTCAACGAAATTTTGTGGATTTGAAGGAATTACAACACTAAAAAATCCGATTTTAATTTCAGTCCCATCTGCATCTTTGGCATTGATAATATGGGTATCTGAAACGAACTCTTTGATACCATTTCGTTCTTTATAAAAAGGATAGGTTGTACCACAAATTTTTTGACGCGCATTGGCAGATGTCCAATTAAAAGTTGACTCATTCAAGCGTTTTTGCAAGTCATTTTTACTGATGTCAAATTCATGATTACCAAAAGTTACCAAGTCAAAATTCATAGCATTCATAACCTCTACCATTTGCTTGCCTCTTATGCGTTCTCCATTGTATTTTATGGCGCCGAGTAAGGACGGATTTAAAAAATCGCCCGCCATGAACATAAAGGTATTTGGATTTTCTCTTAATAATTCTTGATGCACATATTCAACCCGTGCCATTCCGCCTGCTTTACCCCCTTCTAAGGGAGCAATTTCATAGACATCATTCAATTGTAAAAAAGTGAAACTAATCTTGCCATCATCAACTATATTAATCTGCGTAACTGTTTGCTGCGTTGTACCACACGAGATGAATATTGTAGAAATTATAACTATAAATAAGTATTTAAATTTTTGCATTTTTAAGGATTTCTTTCAATTATAAAGTTACATTTTTATAACATAATAAAGTGTAATATATGCTACTAAAGACAGTAAAAATTTATTTTATGAAGGCCTATTAAACCTACAAGGTTTTCCCTCTTTGACGGACAGATAAAAACCTTGCAGGATAGTCCTAAAATAGTATAGTATAAATAACATAGTTAGTATCGTGATTAAAATTTAACCTATTTTCACTAAAAAACATTAGAAGCTTGTTTATATACCTTCTGAAAATTGTCCTGATTGAGTTGCAATTCGGTTTTCAGCCCATTAAAGTATTCTAATAATTTTTCCGTAGGCATGTTGCCAGTCAACTCATCTTTTGCCATGGGACAACCTCCGTATCCTTTTATGGCTCCATCAAAACGCTTGCAGCCAGCGGTATAAGCGGCATGTACTTTTTCGCGCCAAGCTACGGAGGTAGTATGCAAATGCGCTCCGAATTCTATTTGAGGGTATGAAGGAATTAAATTAGAGAACAAATGGTCTATTATATCTGGTGTAGAACTACCAATAGTATCTGAAAGCGATAATATTTTAACACCCATTATACTTAATTTTTCTGTCCAATTTGCAACGATATCTACATTCCAAGGGTCTCCATACGGATTTCCAAAACCCATAGATAAATAGGCAACTACTTCTTTTTTTGTTTTTACTGCAATGTTTAAAATCTCATCTAGAATTACAATTGATTCTGCAATGGTTTTACTTGTATTACGCATCTGAAAATTTTCGGATATGGAAAAAGGATAGCCCAAATAATCTATTTCTTCAAATTGTGAAGCGTCATTTGCACCACGTATATTCGCAACAATGGCCAGCAATTTACTTGTGGAAGTATCTAAATTTAATTTTGAAAGCACCTCAGCTGTGTCACGCATTTGTGGAATTGCCTTTGGCGATACAAAACTGCCAAAATCAATGGTATCAAAACCTACTTGCAATAACAAATTAATATAGCTGGCTTTTATTTCGGTAGGAATAAATTGTTTTATACCCTGCATAGCATCGCGTGGGCATTCTATGATTTTTATCTCAGTCATTGAGTTTCAAAGATAGGGTATTTGAGTGGAAAATTAAAGATGGGAATTGACGGGTTAGAAGATGTGAGACGGGAGGCAAGAGACAAGAATCAGGAGACAGGAGACAAGAGACAAGAGAAATTAAATTAATCTGAAAATAGAATAAAAACAGCGATTCCAATAAACACAACTATTTGTAACCATTTTAGAATACTACCTACATTTGAGTTCTGCTTTAAATAATTGGAAATAGCGCCTGCCAATATTGCAATAAGTGAAAAAACTATTAATGTAACTCCCATAAATAGAAACCCTAATACAAAAAATTGAGATACAGAACTCATCGATTGACTAAACAAAAAATTAGGAAAAAATGCTAAAAAGAATATCGAAACTTTAGGATTTAAAACATTCATGATAAATCCTTGTTTAAACAATTGAAATGTATCTTTTTTCAATCCTTTATCGGCAGTTAAAGAAATGTTATCGCCACTTTTAAAAACTTTATATGCGAGGTATATTAAATAGCTTGCTCCGAAAATTTTTAATAAAAATAGCACCCGTTCGTTCTCGTTAATTAAAGCAGAAACTCCAAAAGCTACCAGCGAAGTATGTATTATACATCCTGAAACCAACCCTAAAACCGTTGCAAATCCATATTTTACCCCATTCGTAATGCTTTGAATTAAGACATATATATTATCGGGTCCTGGAAAAAATGCTAATAGTGTTGTAGCACCAATAAAAGAAAGTAGAATGTTGATATCCAAATTAAAGTTATTTAACAAAAAGAGGCTGTCTGAAAAGGAATACTTTGTGTCAGTTTGAGCCTTTCTACTATCGCTCAAGACAAACTCAAGTTGAAAATTTTAAACTAGTTAAGATTAAGAACCTTTCGACTGCACTCAAGGAGACATTTCACTTAGGTTTAGTCTTTTCAGACAGCCTCTATACAAAATTTATAGTTTGATTATAGCGATGCCGAATATTCTAATAAGTCAACAATTTTAGTTGAATATCCGTACTCATTATCATACCAAGAAACTACTTTTACAAAAGTGTCAGAAAGTGAAATTCCTGCTTTAGCATCAAAAACTGAAGTACAACTTTCACCAACAAAATCTTGTGAAACTACATCTTCTTCGGTATATGCTAAAATACCTTTTAAATCTCCTTCTGAAGCTTCTTTCATCACTTTACAAATTGTTTCATACGAAGTTGGTTGTTTTAAATTAACCGTTAAATCAACTACCGAAACATCCATTGTAGGAATACGGAATGACATACCTGTTAATTTACCATTCAATTCTGGTATCACTTTACCAACTGCTTTTGCCGCTCCTGTAGATGACGGTATAATATTATGAATTGCAGACCTCCCTAATCTCCAATTTTTAGAGGAAGGTGAATCTACTGTTTTTTGTGTAGCCGTAGCTGCATGAATGGTAGTCATTAATCCTTCTACGATACCAAAATTATCATTCAATACTTTGGCAACCGGCGCTAAACAATTTGTAGTACATGAGGCGTTTGAAACTACAGTATCAAATGCCTTCATTGTAGTGTGATTTACACCCATTACAAACATTGGAGCATCTTTTGATGGTGCTGATATGATTACTTTTTTAGCGCCTCCTTTAATATGCAATGCTGCTTTTTCTTTATCGGTAAAAAAACCTGTAGCTTCAATAATATAATCTGCTCCAACTTCATTCCATTTTAAATTTTCAGGATTGCGTTCTGCAGTAACTCTTATTTCATTGCCATTTACAATTAGTTTCCCGTTTTCAACTGCTACAGTACCATCAAAACGTCCGTGTACTGAATCATGTTTTAATAAATAAGCTAAATAATCTACTTCTAATAAATCATTAATAGCAACAACTTGCACATTGTTTCTGGTCATGGCAGATCTAAATGCTATTCTACCTATTCTCCCAAAACCGTTAATTCCAATTTTAATCATGTTTAAATTTTTATATTGATAATATATCTGATATTCTTAATAATTCTCTATTTATATCGTGTCCGCTTTGAATTGCTTTTTCAATATCTGTTTCAACAATTTTATTATTTATTAAACCAACCATTAGATTAGATTTGCCATCTAATATATTCTCTACTGCTTTTACACCTAATCTACTTGCCAAAACTCTATCAAAACAACTTGGAGCTCCGCCACGTTGCATATGGCCTAGAACGGAAACTCTCACTTCATATTCGGGCAAATTGTCATTGACATACTCGGCCAATTCAAAAACATTTTTTCCTGTTTTATCTCCTTCAGAAACCACCACAATACTTGATGATTTACCTCTTTGTTTACTTCTTCTTAATGATTCTAATAATCTATCTAAACCTAAATCTTCTTCTGGAATCAAAATTTCTTCTGCTCCAGCACCTACTCCAGCATTTAAAGCGATAAAACCTGCATCCCGACCCATAACTTCTATAAAGAACAATCTGTTATGAGAACTGGCGGTGTCTCTAATTTTATCAATGGCCTCAACAACCGTATTCAGTGCTGTATCATATCCAATGGTATAATTAGTACCAGCAATATCATTGTCTATGGTTCCAGGAATTCCAACAAACGGAATTCCAAATTCTTTATTAAAAACCATTCCTCCTGTAAAGGTTCCATCTCCTCCTATTAAAACGAGCGCATCAGCTCCAACATCTTTTAAATTTTTGAATGCTTTTTTTCTACCTGCCTTCGTTCTAAATTCGTCCGACCGTGCTGATTTTAAAATGGTACCTCCTTTACCTACAATATTTTTTACACTTCGGGCATCTAAAATTTTATAATCGCCCTCAATCATACCTTGATATCCCCTATAAAAGCCGATACATTCTATTTTATAATAGGAGCATGCTCTAACAACTGCACGTAATGCTGCATTCATTCCTGGGGCATCGCCGCCCGAAGTTATTACTGCAATTTTTTTAATGCTTCTGCTCATATTTTGAATCTTATTAGACCTGTAAAATTATGAATAATTACATTCACTTTAGTTGTTTTAGTAAGTTTTATACGAAATCGATATAGTCATATATCCCAATAAAAAATCAAAATTTATGAAGTAGTCTTATTCTTGTTTTTTTATAGAATCCTTTTTTTGGGAAGTAAAGTTTATTAATTTTCTTTTTTGACTCAAACTATCTTTCTTCTTTTCAGTTTTTTTAGCCTTTTTCTTTTTCTTAAAAATCTTTTCTTTTAACTCTTTTGCATTGTCAAAATCTACTCGCCAAGAAAGTCCTATCCCTTGCGTGTAACCTTCCTCATCAACCGCATCATAATCAATATCATTTTGTCTGCTATAGGCTTTGGCACTTAAAGTGCCATCTCTATTTAATGGAAGTTCTACTTCTACTTCTCCTATGATACTTGAGGTTGTATTTGTTCCTACAGGCACACCTACTTTACCATTTATAATTAATCTTTCTCCTATTTTAGTGGAGACTGAAATACCTAGTTGATCATTTAGCTGATAGGTGTTTACATCATTTCTACTGGCAATGTCATAGGTTAAACCCAGTTCAAACTTGTCTCCTTTACTTTTAATAATACCCGAAAGTACACTGGCAATTTTTTCAGACAAGGTTCCCGTAACCGCAGCATTACTATCAAAATTCAACGCACCTTCGTCTAAATTCAAAAATGACCCTGTAGTAAGTAATGAGAAGAACTGTGTCATTTTAGTATCTTCGTCATTCAGTTTAAATTGTAACTCTGAATTTATTACTGAGTTTTGATTTGGTAATTGCACATCAAAATCTATTTCAGAATTTAATAACTGTCCCGTAATCTTTGCAATGAGGTCCACATCAATTTTCCTTTTGTTATTTCTTGATACATTTTCTAATAATACCGCAGGGTTTGCTTTGGTACGATAAATAGCTTCAATATCTAGATATGCGTCAAATGGATTTCCATTCCAAACTACTTTACCATTTGGCTGTACTTTAAAATCCTTATTCACTATATTCCTAAATTCATAAATACCATCACTAACGATATAGGTACCATAAATTTCAAACTTACCCAAAGTATTGATTTCGATTAGCATATTACCATTACCGCTACCTCTTAAAATACTCCCGGTATTTTTATCGACCACAATTTCAACCACAGCATCATCTGTTACTGTAAGGTCAAAATTTAATGTAAGTCCTTTTACTACATCAAAAACAATCTCTTCTATTTGATTATTATCGATTTTCTTTTCTGCAGCTGTAATAAAATTAATAAGTTTCGAGTCTCCTATTGTTGAAACATCGTTTAACGGAATTATAAATTCTGTACCTGCTTTGGTTGTACCTGTAACATCAATAACTAACTCGTCTGTATACCCTTTTATGGTAGCATTTCCATCCATAAAGGCGGTTCCATAATACTGCATGTATTCTTGCTCTTCTGTATTTAATACCAACAAATTATCGGTATCTATAGCTAAATTTAAGAACCATTTTTCGAATTTACGATGGGTAATTGTTCCAGACAATGTTCCTTCTGTATCATGTACCGCATCTAGTAAGGTAGCCGGCAAAAATTTAAAGGTCTGATTGGTAAGTTCTACTTTTGGCTTACCGATTAAATCATAATCAAGATTTAAGTACGGAATTGAAAATCCTGTTTTTTCTAAATATAAATATCCATTAATATCTGGATTTTCTAATAATCCAGAAATAATTCCATTACCAGAAACTTCTCCTCTTATATTATTTATCACATCTTTTCCTAAGGGATTCAATACATTCATATTAAATTTATCAATGGCATAATTCGCAAGAATTGTTGTCTTTTTATTTGACACATCTACCTCTCCATTAATTAAAAACCCATTGCCAGCATCGTTTTCTAACCTAGCTTCTATTGCATATTGATTGATTGAATTGTGTCCTTTTGCAATAATATATAATTCACCTTGTTTAAAGTCATTTGCATAAAAATCATTGATTGTTAAATCGGCTGTAGGAAATACTTCTCCATTATTCTGTTTGTAATTTATACTACCGTTAACCATCCCTTTTAAACTAAAATTATCGATTAAAGGTGTGATACCCTCTAACTTAACATCTTTTAAGTTTAGTGTAATATCTTTGGTATTCTTTCCACTTATAACTCCTGCAAAATCTATAGCTTGGCCTTCAGAAAAAACTTTCACTTTATCAAAGGCAAACGTGCGAAGTGCTTTATCAAAAACTACTTTGTTTTGTTTATTATTGCTAGGATTAATCTGCCAGTTGTTGTCTTTAAATTTAATATTCGATTTTTTCAGCCCTATAACTGACATATTATTTTCATTGATAGTATGATAAAAACTTAAATCAAATTTTTCTTTTAATCCCTTACCTCCAACAAAATCTGTTCTAAAAAATAGCGTATCGTTTAAGGTTACATTTACTAAATTTAAATCAGCAATATTGTAATATTTCGTATTGACTTTATCTACACTTAATAAAGTGTTGTATAACGGATTCTTATTATCAATTTGCAATCTTATATTTTCAACAATATTTTGATATGCCTCTACTCTAGGCGATTTAATGGTAAGTTCAAACTTTTGTTTATCTGATATAATTTTTCCCTTTATGGATGTATTTGCCCCTAATTTAACCTCCGGAAAAAATACGTCGACAATTTTATTATATATTTTAAAGTTAAAATCTAAAAACTGCCCCTCTGAAACTGGCGTGGGATTAAAGTTTGTATATATACTTCCTAGTGAATTGGTTGCCAATTTACCCAATTCATTAAACTTAAAATTCCCTTTAACTTTTCCATCAACAATATCTGTTGAATTGATAGTTATTATTCGAATACTATCTTTAAATATTGAAGTAATATTAAAATCTTTAAAATAATAATTGTCATTTTGATTGGTATAAGATGCATTAGAAAAATCAATTTCTCCTGCTAAATTATCCAACGTATTCCCCTTAACTTTAATGTCTATTTTACCTTTTAAAATGGCTTTTGAATCTCTTTTAAAAAGGTTTAGTTTATTAAAATCTGAATACGTAACATCAGCTACAAAATCGAATTTATAAATGCTGGAAGATAAATCTGCCAAGCCTTTAAAACTCATTTTTAAATTTTTATCTCTGGCAACTAAACTACCATCAAAATGTTTATTTTTAAAAATCCCATTGATATCTATATCGTTGTAGGTATAGCCTTTGTATTGGTGCTTTGAAACATTCCCTTTTATTGATGTGTTAATTTTATCTAAGGTAAACCCCTTGCCGTCTACATCGGCTATTAATGAGAGTTTTGCAATTAAACTATCGTTTGCTATTTTACCAAATGCTACATCAATAAATTCAACCTTCCCAGCATATGTAGCATTGTCTATATCATCAATATTTGTCAACCTTAAATCTGAAATAATTTCACCAATATCGCTATGGGTAATTAATTGAGCATCGATGAGCTCATTGGTAATATAGGTATTCCCTTTAATGTTGAACCTACCCAATCTCTGAAAGGATGTAGGCAATGCTTTACCCAAAATATTGGGTAATAACTGTCTTAAATTCTGATAATTGGAAGAGAGATTGTTAATATTACCAATTAAAGAAAAACCTTTTTCTGTGTTCACCACATTTTTAAAATGAAAGGAACCGTTAATTATTGAATTTCTATTTGAAACTAGTCTTAAGTTTTGTAATGTGAAGTCATTTAGTGTCCCTACTACTTTTGTTGTAAAATTTACTTTATCATTTTCGCCCAACTCATCATAAAACTTATGTAAATCTAGTAAGGAAACAGCAGCTTTTTTAAAGTCAGCCTCTATGATTACCTTGTTATTAAAATCTGATAAATCTTTAATTTCATAATTAAAAATTATGTCTGCATCTATAGAAGAATTTTCAGTAACCAACTTTGTATTGGTAAATGTCATTTTACTTTTGGTATATACAAAGTCTGTAGATAAATTGGTGACAACTATTCCATGGTCTTCAATTAAAGAAATGCCTTTGATATTTGCATAAATATTTGGCCCTTCAACATTAAAATCTTCAATAGTTCCGTTAATATCTTTATAAAAAACAACGGTCTTTTCTTGTTTATTCTTATTATATAAATAAAAGTTGGCATCTGTAAACGTCAATTTTGAAGAAGTTAATAAAAATGGGGGCACATTATTATTAGTGTTGTCCTTATTGTCAAACTTATCGACAAATACGGTTAGATTGTCGTTTTCTTCACCTTTATAGGTCTTTAAATAAAAATAAACTCCT
>Ga0256847_1001156_pt1 | contig 14137 bp, 14 predicted proteins | sample TeddybearmetaG_FD_189099 | JGI IMG/M metagenome (GOLD analysis project Ga0256847, IMG submission 189099) | Hydrothermal vent microbial communities from East Pacific Rise, Pacific Ocean - Teddybear | ecosystem: Environmental > Aquatic > Marine > Hydrothermal vents | place: Pacific Ocean: East... | reverse complement strand
TCATCAAACCAAAGTAGTTGGAGTACTAGTACTCTGTCATTGTTGTATTGAGGGGTATAGGGAGTTGAGAAGTGGATAGCTGCTAGGCGCACGAGTGAAGGACTAGCAAGCTAATCCAAACGAGTGCAACAACGCAGATGACCATTTGTCGGCTTTCTGTACCCATCAATACAACATTGATGGAGTACTAGCATCTTACATTATTTAATGGTTGCTTATACCGGAATGGTAGACCCGGTTTTTATATTCATATTGTTACAGTTAAATTAAAAATTTTTTTTTGTCGTGTTATTACGACGAAACTTTGTTCAGATAAATGTTTTCACGGGAAAATCGGGACAAATCGCTTAGAATTAGCGTTCACAGACTGTGTTGCCAGTTGACGACGCTTTGTTAATTTAAAATTAACCTCAAGATTTTACAAATCAGATTCCTAGTTTCAGACTTTTTGATCAAAAGGAATTTAGCTGATAGCAAAAATTTAAAGGTGTCATGATAAAAATTTAATTAATAACATAGAATCAAAGAGTTAAGTGTTTTTATTCTTGATACCCCATGGATTTTGGTGCCAAGCCAAAATACCTGCTAATTTTTCTTGGTTTTCTATTTTTAATTGAAATAGCATAGGTTTATTGGGTATATTACTTAACCCAGATCAAGATATTGAGTTTGGTGAAGTTTGAGCTTGAGACATGAAAACTCTTTTACCCATTGGATATTTCAGTTCGGTAATCACTATCGGTTCGTTTCATAGTGGACTGAAGTCCACTATACAAAAATCTACCCATCAAAACTAAATTGTTACACCACTGGTTTCTGTCATTTCGACTAACAGGAGAAATCTTACCGTTACTTAATGTAGATAGATTTCTCCCATTGGTAAAAATGACAACTTATTTATGAAACGGATTTTTAGTATAGGTAATAACACCTAGGTGGATGCTCCGATAATATATTTTTATCGTTATGTTCTAATGACAGTCAACTTACTGAAATAGAAATTATTTTAAGTAAAACCTTTAATTAAATGCTATTTGGAGTCAATATCATGCCATTATCAAAATCAAAGGGTTCCTCTGCCAGCAAAGAAAAGGCTTCCATTTCTGACCTTAAAACAGAAACTGAACTGCAAGGTGAAGATTTTTACCAAATGGTTTCAGAAGCCGCTTATTACCGAGCCGAAAAAAGAAATTTTGCTTCTGGCCACGAAATGGAAGACTGGATTGAGGCTGAAGCAGAAATCCTGGATTTACAAAAAGAAAATCTAGCTGCTTAAAGTTAACTTATCCCTCAAATAAAATGGCATAGCAAGGAAAGTTTCATGCAACACGGCAAAATATAAGTAGGTAGTTAATATGAATCGAAACAAAATCAATTACATTTCCGCTCAGAACACTCAAAAGCTATCTAAAGAAACCATTGCATTTCATGAAGCAGGACATGCCACTGCCATTTATTTAAACAATAGAACAAGAAATATTCCCCCTGTTTTTTTTAAGATTTTGCTTAACAGTATCACTAATGAACAAGTGGGAGGTTCAACCTTCACTGAACCTTTAGAGGGTGACTATATTGCAAAAATAGAAGGTGGGCGCTTAATTCAAACTTTCTCTCCCTTGGATGAAGTTACAGAAGGTTATATGACAGCTTTTGAAGCTGACATCATTAATGTTCTTGTTGGACCACTGGCAGAAGCAAAATATGTTCATGAGTGTGATGACGAATGTTTTAATGAGCGTTTAGTCAATATCCATGCATTGATCTATTACGGAGGTCGATTAGACCTGCAATTAACTAGTGAATATATACAAAGTTTGTACCCGAGTAGGCAAGAGCAAGAAAAAACATTGAATCGATTATTTAATATCGCCTTTGGCTTCATTGAAAATCATAGTAATTGGCAAGCTATCTGTCGGTTGGCAAATTATATATATCAGTGTCCTAAAAGTGTTATTGATTATGAAGAAGTCGTATTAATACTTGAATCTGCATAGCTACAAAATAACTTAAACCTTTACCTGATACCTGCAACACTTTTACCACCGCCATGTAGTTTATCTTAGAAAGATCAGTTGTTTTTAAACAACCTATGGACTTTCATTCCATAGTGGTTGAGTTTGCAGTCAGCGATAATGGTTAAGATTGACAATTTTTTGATCTTCCCTAAACGGAGGAGCAATCCGTCCATTCAGATCAGATAGCGAAGACACCTTGTCAGAAAGCAGACGATTATATTCAATTTTGACGACCTGATAACATTCACAGACTTTTTCTTCCAGTCCTGGTCGATTGAGTACCTTGATTCGTCCCCTCCTGTATTCAATCAATCCTGCTTTCTGTAATTTCCCAGCGGCTTCAGTAACGCCTTCCCGTCGTACGCCCAACATATTAGCAATTGACTCCTGGGTCATGTACAAATCATTAGAAGGTAGTCGATCTAAACTAAATAGCAACAACCGGCAGAGTCTCTGGTCTACAGAATGATAGCGATTACAGACCCCCGTCTGTGCCATTTGAGAAACCAATGCCTGGGTAAAGCGCATTAACAAAGTTCTCAATTTGCCGGTACGGCGTCCCCCGGAACGTTCAAATTCACGCATAAGCAGATCCTTCCGTATCTTGTAGGCATAGCCCGCACTTTGCACAACAGCACGGTTCGGCATGGTTTCTCCGCTCATAAAAATAACAACACAGAGCATACCATCATTACCTATTACGGCAATTTCGGCTGATGAGCCATTTTGCAATACATTAACTAGCGATACTACGCTGGTAGTAGGGAAATAAGCATAACTTAAAGTGTCTCCAGGTTCGTAAAGAACTTTGCCCAGGGGCAGCTCCACCCTTACCAGATATGGAAACAGCCTTTGATATTCGAGCATGGGAAGCGCTTTAAGGATATGGTTTTGTCGTGGATCATTCGAGTCAATCACAATTAATTCCTTGTAATTATAGAGAAAGTTCTATAGCAAAATCATATAATCATAATGATCTGAGAATTATTTCAGATAAAGTGATGGTAAGCCTAGAAACTTAAATATCAATCACTATCTTTATGAATTAGTATTGGGCTCACATACAATGATTTCTTCTAGAAAGCCTTTACAGATATTCTATTATAGAAATGAAACTATAAAATCGGTGCATACCCTTAGGTGCAAACACCTATACAGTATTATTCATCCCATAAACTCTTGCACCGAGTTATTAAGATAGTTTTTAAACTGGGGTGGTGTATTTCTCGCGAGACCATGCGTACTTAATTTATCAGAATTATCCGAACTAATTGTAACCTTTGACCATCCAGGAAAGCTTTAACAAATTTTCCACCCCGGTTTTCAATAGTATATGTGATCGATGATGTTCCACAGTACGGAAGCTAATATTTAACAACCTTGCAATTTCCTTGTTGGAACGACCTTCTAAAGCCAATTTTAGTATTTCGCGTTCACGTTTGGTCAGTGTTTCAAGGAGGTGTTCATTCGAGGCACGATACATCGAATTTTGTTTCTGCATACTGGCACTTAAAGCTAATGCTTCCTGAACTTTATCAAGTAATAGTTGGGCATCAACGGGTTTGGTTAAGAAATCAATCGCTCCGGCCTGGATAGATTTAACTGCTAAGGGTATGTTCCCATGTCCACTAAGAAATATAATGGGGTGATTTATTTCTCTATGTACTAATTCAGCTTGTAATTCAGGGCCAGTCATTTCAGGCATGCGGACATCAAGGATGAGACATGCAATGGATTTTGGGCGGGGAAGGGAGGAAAGAAATGCTACACTACTGTCAAACGACTTAACGTAGAGCCCCGCTGATTCAAGCTGAAGAGACAGTCCGTCACGTACAGCGGCATCATCGTCAATAATATATACAGTGGGTTGTGAAATCATAATGTAGTCTCCGCTGCAAAAGGAATCGTTAAATAAAAGGTTACACCTCGGCCACCCTCGTTTTCTTGACACCATAACTGTCCACCCTGAGCTTCTATTAATGCACGGCTAATTGCTAACCCCATTCCCAGGCCATTCGCTTTAGTACTGTAAAAGGGTTCAAAAACTTTTTGAGTGGATTCTGAAGCAAGTCCCGGGCCACTATCACAAATGCTGACCAGCGCATAAGAATTGTTATCAGCCGTGGTTACAGTCACGACTATGGAACCCTGGTCCAGTCCTGCATCGTTCATAGCCTCAACACCATTTCGGATTAGATTAGTCAACACCTTTTCAAGCTGTAGATCATTAGCCATGACCAGAGGGAGTGAGGCAGCAAGTTCAAGTTTAATTTTGAAATCCCCCAGAAAACCATCGTCTTTTAGTAATGCGATTACATTGGTAATCACATTATTAAGGCCCAAAGGCGTAGTGATTGATTCTCTTGCATTAAGAAAACTGAATAACTCATGAACTACGTTACCAGCTCGTTTAATCTGTTGCACGCTTTGCTCCAGGGCATAGAGTGATTTTTTATCTTTAATCTGTTCTTTTTGCAAAAAACGTTGTGCTGCATCGGTATAGGATGCTGCCGCATTCAATGGCTGATTCAGTTCATGCGCAATGGCAGCGATGGTTTGGTTGGCTACTTCAAGATTTAACAATCGTTCGTAGTCGTGCTGGTGTTCCCGCTTGTGCTGCTCTTGAAGTTTGCGCTCGCTGATGTCAACAAAGCTGCCAACCATACGCATTGGCTGGCCTTCTTGATTTCGTTTTACTATCATTCCATTTTCCTGAATCCAGAAATAATGTCCATCCGAGTGAAGTAAACGATGTTCACTCTGGAACAGGCCAGAGCCCTCTAATGTTTGTTTTAATTTAGTTAGTACCCGCTCCCGGTCATCTTTATGGATTAAGGATGTGAAAAACTGCTCAGAATAGTCATCCGCATTTTGCTCCTTCAAACCGAGCATTTCATACCACCTGGTATTGTAAATAGTCTGATGATTTAGAATATCCCAGTCCCAAAAACCTAATTTACTGGCATGCAAGACTAAAGCAAGTCGATGTTCACTTTCACGGATAGCTTCTTCAGCCCGTCTGCGTTCACTGATATCTTGCAAAATGCCTGTAAAAAACAGTCCATCATCACCATCACCACCATCATTAAATTCAGCGATATTGAGACTGAGTGGAAATATTGAACCATCCTTACGTTGGCCATTAATTTCGCGTTGTTTGCCGATAATTTTGGCTTGTCCGGTTTTCAAGTAGTTTGCAATATAAGTGTCGTGTTCTTCAAAGTAAGGTGAAGGCATTATTCTATTGATCTTATGACCGACAATGTCCCTGGCTGAATAGCCAAACATGGTCTCGGCTGCTGCATTAAACATTAGAACTATACCCCGGCAGTCTATAGTGATAATAGCATTGGTGGCCGTGTTGACCATTGCCTGTAATCGCGACAGCTTGTTTTGCAACTTTATTTCAGCCCGTTTACGTTTTGTAATGTCGGAAGCGATAAAACGTTTGTTAGCTTGCTCGCTTTTATCATCAGTTACCATTGCCGATTCAAGACTGATATAGCATTGCTTATTGTCTGCCCTTAAAACACGCAGATCACAACTAGAATGACTACCATAAAACAATTGTTGAAAATGTAAATTAAAGATATCTTGGTGTTCTGGAGCAATGAAATCAGAGAGTGACTTTTTTTCCATAGCCGTTTTTTTTACGCCCAGCAATTTTGCAGCTGTGCTGTTTGATTCAATTATTAATCCTTTGCTATTGAGTGTCAGATAACCCACAGGGGCCTGATCGAAAAGGTCGAAATATAGAGTCTGTTTCTTGAGCAACTTTTGATTCTGCACTTGCAGCTCATGAACAAGGCTTGAAGCTTCTTCCCGGGAAAGGTTTTCTAGGACATCAACTTTAGGTTTGAGTTTTTTTTCTGCTGGTTGAGGGTGGTTCTCCGCAGTTTTATTCGACAGTGGAGAAGAATCAATGGAATTGTTCTTAGTAGTCATCGCTAACCTCTTGACATGACTATGATCAGGAGTCAAAGAAGATAGTATTTTTTTTCTGAATCATTGTGCAAACTATGCTGCCGTAACTGGCTTACTATAGTAATAGTAATGATATGTATTGCAAGCAATTTGTAAATGTTTTCTAGTAAACCCTGGGCTCTTCATTTTTAACATCAACTGATAAAATATGCTTAGGGAGGTAGTAATAAATTATCATCCAAATTTCATGCAGTAGTTTATTTCTGTTTAATTCTACTCAAGAGGAGCATAGTTATTCTTGACGATTGAGAATAATTAAACAGGGATAAAAAGGCAAGTGAGATTGGATGATTATTTGTTTTCACCTCCCTTATTAGCTGGCGATACATTCAGTTTTACGAAGACAGCATCATTAGGGTCTGCAGTAATATCCCTTATGTTTTGTGTAATTCTCATTCAATATCCATGCAAAGAAAATATAGAATTGCAATAACCCTATGAGAGTATGGCTACATTAAACTGCCCTGAAAACATTGAATTGAACAGCTATCCAGGTGCATTCTCACAAATTCTCACTAATTTGATTGTAAATAGCCTGATCCATGGTTTTGAAAAGTCAAATGCTGGGATGGTAGTGATTGATATAGAAATGGAATGTAACGAATTGAAGCTGATGTACAAAGATGATGGTATAGGCATGACGGAAGATCAACAAAAGAAGGTATTTGATCCATTTTTTACCACTAAAAGAGGAAAAGGTGGTTCTGGGCTGGGTATGCATGTCGTTTACAACCTGATTTGTAAAAAGCTGTTCGGTACTATCGAATGTTGTAGTAGTCTGGGCAAAGGTGTCTCATATCTAATTACTATCCCGCTTGATTAGCCGTTGTTTTAAAGAGTCAGGTAGGCACGTAAGAGGCTGAGAATGGCATTGGGCCTGACCCCAATGTCATTCTTAGGGTCAGTCAACTTGATTTGTGAAGGGAGATTAGAGTTACTTTTTAAGACAGTATCTGATCTCTCGATTTTGAAAACTTAGGGTTGAAGCCCTTAGTTTTTATGTCGAGCACCAGCTCCTTCGTCCTTAGTTCCCATAATACGGTTTATAAAGTTAGTCTGCTGAGATGTTCTGTCTGCTTGGGATAACTCGATCATACCTTGAAGATCCGAATAAAGCTTCTTGGCTTTTTTCAAATGCTCATTTGCTTTAGCTAAATCACCGGATTTTATTTCTTTTCGAGCTTTTTTTACTGCTGCATTTGCTCGCATACGGTTACGATCTACTTTATCATTAGCATTGATTTCTTTTGTTGCTCTTAGTGTACCCTTGATTGCAGCTAAAATCGATTTTTTACTGGCTTTGTCTTCTACCAGGTTGATTACTTCATCAACTGTCATTTCAGTAAGCATGATAGCTTGAAGTGGTGTTATTCGATTGTACATACATGCCATACCTAAACAAACAGCATTAGCAGGTGTTGAAAATGCGGCCACTGAAACAGCCAGTGTTGTTGCAATAGCAGCACTTTTTAATAATTTCATGTATATTAACCTTTTTTTATTTATTGTTATTAGATATATAGCTGCTTTAATAATAAAGTATCTTTAAGCCGTTACATAAAACCAAAGATTATCATACTTTAGTCATAATTCTAAAAAAAAAGAAAAGTAAGGGTAACCAATTGGTTGTGATTTAGCTACGGCCAATAAAAAAGGCCCGTAACGAAACCGCTACAGGCCTTTAAATATATGGAGCTGATGATAGGAGTCGAACCTACGACCGGTTGATTACAAATCAACTGCTCTACCAACTGAGCTACATCAGCAATGTTGATCCGAGTATTATACAAAATTATTTAATTCTGTCTAGCGCTATTTACGGTTTTTCTTTTTTTGATTGTGCTTTATTTTATTGCTCTTAATAGGCATAGTGTATTTTGTCTTAAATTTTCTTGTTTTATCAGTTTTTATCGGAACTGTACCTTTAGGCTGGAATGAGGGTATTAAATGGTTTTTTCCATTGCCAATTAAATCTGCTCTGCCCATTTTTTTTAATGCCTCGCGTAATAATGGCCAGTTCTTGGGGTCGTGATAGCGTAAGAAAGCTTTGTGTATGCGTCGTTGCTTGATACTTTTTGGAATTGAAATATCATCCGCTTTACGGTTTACTTTTTGCAGCGTATCTTTGCCAGAGTGATACATGGCAGTTGATATAGACATAGGAGAGGGTAGGTATGCCTGTACCTGGTCTGCTCTGAAACCATTGCTTTTTAACCATAAGGCTAAATTAAGCATGTCGGTGTCTTTTGTGCCGGGGTGGGCTGCGATGAAATAGGGGATTAAATATTGTTCTTTTCCCGCTTCTTTGGAAAATTTATCGAACATTTGTTTAAAGCGGTCATAGGTTCCCATACCTGGTTTCATCATTTTTGATAAAGGACCATTTTCCGTGTGTTCGGGTGCTATTTTTAAATAGCCGCCTACATGGTGAGTGACCAGTTCTTTGACATATTCTGGCGATTCAACGGCCAAGTCATATCGTAATCCAGAGGCAATGAATATTTTCTTTATACCTGGCAGTGCTCTGGCTCTACGATAAAGTTTTATTAGTGAGGAATGATTGGTATCCAGATTATGACAAATGCCTGGGTAGACGCAAGAAAGTCGTCGGCAAGATTCTTCTATTTTTTTATCTTTACACGCCAGGCGATACATATTCGCTGTCGGGCCGCCTAAATCGGAAATATGGCCAGTGAACTTGGGAGAGGTGTCACGAATTGCTTCAATCTCTTTGATAACGGAATCTTCTGAGCGACTTTGAATAATACGTCCTTCGTGTTCAGTAATTGAGCAAAAAGTACAGCCTCCAAAACAGCCTCGCATGATATTGACTGAATGCTGGATCATTTCAAATGCGGGAATATTGGCTTCGCCATATTGAGTATGTGGCAAACGCGAATAAGGGCGATCAAATACCCCATCCATTTCTTTGGTGGTTAAGGGAATTGGGGGTGGGTTAATCCATATTTGCCGTGAACCATGGCGTTGTATCAAAGGTCTGGCATTACCTGGATTAGTTTCTCCATGCATTACGCGAGATGCGTGGGCATACAGTATAGGGTCATCTTTAACAGATTCATAATCAGGTAATCGAATAACGGTTTGAGATCTCTGTTTATTGGGAATATGCCTGTTAAAGTGGATGACTTTTTCTGTACTTGAGCCGGTGGGTTTTTTGTCACAAGCCGGTTCTTCCTGATAGGGATTTACTGGCGGATTAATAATGCCTGGTTTATCAATTGAGCTTGAATCCTTTTCAGTCCAGTCGCCAGGTATTTGTTTGACGAAATGAACGGTACCTCGAATCCCTTTTAAATCAGCCGTAGATTCTCCATTTGCCAGGCGATGGGCGATTTCTACTATTTGTCTTTCTGCATTACCATAGACCAGTAGGTCCGCTTTGGAATCCAGCAGTACCGATTTACGGACTTTATCTGACCAGTAATCATAGTGAGCAATTCGTCTTAAGCTGGCTTCGATTCCGCCAATGATAATGGGTATGTTTTTATAAGCTTCCCGACAGCGATGGGAATAGACATTTACTGCACGATCAGGTCTTTTTCCACCTTCCCCATTAGGGGTATAGGCATCATTAGAACGAATTTTTTTATCAGAGGTGTAGCGGTTGACCATAGAATCCATATTGCCGCCCGTGACACCAAAGAACAAATTGGGTCGGCCTAATGTCCTAAAATCTTCTGCACTGGTCCAGTCCGGTTGAGAAATAATACCGACTCTGAAACCTTGCGCTTCCAAAGTTCGCCCAATAACTGCCATGCCAAAACTGGGGTGGTCAACATAGGCATCCCCAGTTACCAGGATAATATCGCAGGAATCCCAGCCTAATTGTTCCATTTCGTCCATACTCATAGGTAATTCATGGGCGGAGCCAAAACGTTGTGCCCAGAATTTTTTATAGCCGAAAAGGTTTGGTGCTGTTTGGGTCATTTTTTGATTACTTTGTCTAATACGGAGGTATTGTTACGTTTAAAATCTTTAATAAATATTGGGAATTCGATGTGATATTGTTGTTCCAGTTGTTTTGCTTTCTGTCTTAGTTCTTTCATGGAATATTTTGGTGTGTTTTCTCTAAAGGCAAAGCCAATAATATTGCCACGTTTTCGTACCGGTAAAAACAGTATTTTCCATTCAAAAACACGTCCCATATTCCATGAGACATGCTGAAATAATTCTTTATTGGTTCCCCATAAATTAATGGCTAATAGACCATCATCCTTTAAAAGAGTTCTACAGCCATCAAAAAAATTCTCACTACTGACTTCAAGTGCCATGCCTTCATGGTCAAAGGCATCTATCATGATCAGGTCATGTTTCTCTTCTACTCTCCTACTTTGAATGGATACATATTGACCGCCACAACCAATCTTTACTTTTAAACGCGGATCCAAGGGCAGTTCAAAGTGACTGCGTGCTATTTTTAACACGTGGCTTCTATATTCAACGACTTTAATTTTACATTCGGTAAATTGATGTAATAAATATTTAGTTATGGTGCCACCCCCTAAACCAATCATCAAAATATCTTCAGGTTTATCATTAAAAAGCAATAGGCCCATCATGGCTCGTGCGTATAGGGAGTGTAGATGATTAGGGTCCGCTAAAAGCATGGAGCTTTGTCTTGAATGGGAACCAAAATGTAAAGACCTTACTCCTTTTTTATCAATAACTTCTATGATGCCTTCTTCATCTTGAGTCTGGTGGATAAGCAAGCCGTCATATTTATACATAAAATCCTTTGAATATTTTAAACTGGTGCTATTTTCTCCTATAAATATTGATTTGTCTTGAAAAATAAACGATTTGAACATGTTATGGTTTTGCGTTTGGCTATACCCATGATTATTACTAATATTTCCACGCCATTACTCGGGTTAGTGGATACAGCAGTTTTAGGTCATCTGGATACGGAACAGTTTTTAGCAGCGGTTGCCTTGGGTGGCCTGATTTTTAGCTTTATCTTTTGGGGGTTTGGTTTTTTACGCATGGGAACTACAGGCTTAACTGCTCAAGCATTTGGGGAGGATAATAAAGAAGAAATATATGCTGTACTCATCAGAGCTATTGGAATAGCTGTAATTATTTCTTGTCTTATATTGTTGACACATCAAATGATTTCTCAGTTCAGTTTCTGGTTACTACAAAGTAGTCATTTAGTTGAGCAGTTGGCATTGCAATATTTTGAAATCAGAATCTGGAGCACGCCTGCTACCCTTTGTTCCTATGTGTTATTGGGTTGGTTTTTAGGTCGTCAGAATGTAAGAGTTCCACTTCTGATTGTGTTAATTACCAATGTTACAAATATTTGCCTGGACTTGTTGTTTGTGTATCATTTTGATATGCAAGTGGAAGGTGTGGCTTTGGCTTCGGTTATTGCTGAGTATATAGGGTTTATTATTGGCTTGGTCATTGTTGTTAGAACAATAACAAAGGACAGATTGTTTTGGAATTGGCAACTTTTTGCCAGGTTCGATAAATTTAAAGCCTTGTTACTTGTTAATAGCCATATTTTTGTGCGGACTTGGTGCTTGATTTTTGCTTTTGCTTTTTTTACCGCTCAAGGTGCAAAAATGGGTGATGTGGTTTTAGCAGCAAATGCTGTTTTGCTTAATTTTCAAACTTTTATGGCTTATGCACTGGACGGGTTTGCTCATGCTGCAGAAGCCTTGGTGGGAAAAGCTGTGGGTGCAAAAAGCAAAGTGATGGCTAGACAGGCGGTATTAACAGCCGGGATTTGGTCATTTGTAATAGCAGTAGTTTTTGCTATTTGCTATCTGACTTTTGGTGAACAAATTATTGATTTATTGACGGGGTTAGATAACGTAAGGGCTAAGGCTTATATTTATTTACCCTGGTTAATAGTAATGCCCTTGGCATCGTTTGTTTGTTATCTTTTTGATGGTGTATTTATTGGAGCAATGTTAACCAGAGAAATGCGCAATACCATGCTGTTTTCTATATTGGCGGTCTTTTTACCTGTTTGGTATTTTACTCAACATTTAGGAAATCAAGGTTTATGGTTGGCTATGACAGTATTTATGCTGGCGCGTAGTTTGTCTATGGTCGTTGTTTTTAAAACACGAGTGTTAGTTGAAAATGGATAGATTTCCCCCCATATTTTAGGAAATCCTATTTTAGTTCGCGTAAAATCATCATAAATCTAACAAAATCTATGTGGAAAGTATTATGAAACAAATTGTATTTTTAGCCTTATTAGTTTCTTCAAGCCTGGCGTTTGCTGACGATGCAAAAAATGAATGGCACGCAACATCATTAAGCGAAGCAACCATTAAAAATATTCAACAAGCACAGTATCAATATAAAAAATGTGTAAGTGATGAAATGCAGAAACCAGGATATAGTAAAATTGAGTCGCGTAGTGCGACAGACGCCATTATTAAACAGTGTGAAACAGTCTTATCTAAGATGCGTCAAGTTTATCTAGATGCTAAAGTGCCGGGCGTTATTGCCGACCGCCATTTAAAAAAACTGCGCATTCAGATAACGCGTCGTGTTTTAAAGCAGCAAATGTTTGCGGAAGCAGCTCTTAAAGCAGGTAATTAATTTAGGAGATATCCACTGTAGTACTTGGTGACTTTATTTGCGGTTAAATAAGGTCTTAAAGAGATGTTGAAAATAATTGTACCTAATCGGATTTATCAGTATTAAAGGTATGATATGTACCAAACTTGAAAACCAAAATTATGAATAAAAACTTTACTATCGATTTAACTTTAATGCCTACTACACTTGATTTATGGCATGTTTACTTAATGGCTTGTGTGTTGGTTTTAGCCTTCATTCTAATCATTGTACTGTTATCAATGGTGATCGGTATGGCGAGTAGGGCGAAACAATCTATTAAAAATGCTGTAAAACCGATTGCCGCTGAACCAGAGATTAAAGTTGTAGAAAAAATCGTTGAAGTTGAAAAAATTGTTCAGGCACCCGCGCCTGAACCCGTTGTTTTGAAAGAAGCTACACCCGATGCAGCTCTACAGTTGTTAGGATTGTTACAAAAAGAAGCACGCTTTATTGATTTTATTAAAGAAGATATTACTGCCTATAATGATGCTGATATAGGCGTTGCAGCGCGAGTGGTTCATGAAGGGTGTAAGAAAGTGGTTAATGAATATTTTACTTTGGAAACAGTGCGTTCAGATCAGGAAGGAAGTAAGGTGACTTTAGCAAAAGGATTTGATGCGGCTGAAGTACGTTTAACTGGTAATATAGTGGGTAAAGCACCATTTACTGGAACCCTGATTCACAAAGGTTGGAAGGTAACGAATATTCGTTTGCCTAAGTTGACTGAAGGACATAATGCGAAAGTAGTGGCAGCTGCTGAGGTTGAGCTGTGAATGGTTTGTTTGGACATGTAAATCTAAGTGAATCTACGGCGAATGAGAATGAAGATCAGCAGGGAAAAGTTGATGAACTGTCTGCTGAATCAAACAATGAAAATGAAATTCAACAGACTCAATCGTCTGAATCAGAACAAGTAGAACATAAGGGAATAAAATATTCTGTTGGTATTGATTTAGGTACCACCCATTGTGTATTGTCTTATGTTGACCTGACTCAAGATGAAGATGAAATTAAGCAACAGGTAATGGCAATTCCGCAATTAACTGCTCCCGGTGTTGTTGAAGACAAAAAACAGTTGCCTTCATTTATATATTTGGCACATGATGCTGAAATTGCAGAAGGTTCAACTACATTGCCCTGGACTGCAAAACCTGATTATCTGGTGGGAGATATTGCTCGAAATCTGGGTAGTAAAACGCCTATACGTTTGGTTGCTAGCGCCAAGAGTTGGTTGTGTCACGCGGGGGTTGATTGTAAAGAATCAATTTTGCCATCTGAGGCGCCAGAAGAAGTCAACAGGATTTCACCTTTTCAAGCGACAAAGTCGTATTTGCAGCATATGAAGGATGCATGGGAAAACCTGCACCCAGGGGCACCGCTAGAACAGCAAGATGTCATTATTACAGTTCCAGCCTCGTTTGATCCGGCTGCAAGAGAATTAACTGTGGAAGCAGCACGGTCTATTGGGCTTAATCAGGCACTGTTATTAGAAGAGCCGCAATCGGCACTGTATAGCTGGATTGATAATAGCCTGG
>Ga0256847_1001155_pt1 | contig 14143 bp, 14 predicted proteins | sample TeddybearmetaG_FD_189099 | JGI IMG/M metagenome (GOLD analysis project Ga0256847, IMG submission 189099) | Hydrothermal vent microbial communities from East Pacific Rise, Pacific Ocean - Teddybear | ecosystem: Environmental > Aquatic > Marine > Hydrothermal vents | place: Pacific Ocean: East... | reverse complement strand
AAATTTAATAGTAGTAAACGTAAGGCATTATATATATATCATTTAACACCTAAAGGCATACAAGCAAAAGCTAATCTGACCGTACAATTTTTAAAATATAAAATGGCTGAATATGATCAATTAAAAAAGGATATTAAGGAATTAGATCAAGAAGTTCAGCGGTTGCAAGAATTGGGAATGTTGACTACAACTAATATTAAATGACATTAAACAATCTAAAAATAGGCATAATCGGTTTAGGTTATGTAGGTTTGCCATTGGCGGTAGAATTTGGCAAACGTTACTTTACGGTAGGATTTGACCTAAACCAGCAACGAATTCAGCAACTAAAAGCTGAAGAAGATAAAACCTGTGAAGTTTCTACTGATGAATTAAAACAAGCACAATATCTCAACTATAGCCATGATCCCAAAGAATTAGCTTCATGCAACTTTTATATTATTGCCGTTCCAACGCCTTTGGATAAACATAAAAATCCTGATCTGACGCTGCTTGAAAAGGCTAGTACCGCCGTTGGTCAAATATTATCGCCAAATAATTATGTGGTTTATGAATCAACCGTATATCCCGGTGCCACTGAGGAAATTTGTCTGCCTATTTTAGAGCGTGAATCTGAACTCAAGTTTAATCAAGACTTTTTTATTGGTTATAGCCCCGAACGGATTAATCCCGGGCAGTATAAAACTGTTAATACGATTTATTCTTCACATATTCTTTGATATAAAATAAGGAACTATGGAAATTAAACAAAATTCATTCTATGGATTGATTGGTTTTGCGATTCCAGCGCTTATATTGCTTATTGCTTACCCTATACTTGTAAAACATTTGGGTACCGAAGTATTTGGAATATATGTGCTTGCGACATCGATTAGTGGAGCAATAGCATTTTTGGATTTTGGGTTTTCTACAGCAACGTTAAAATTCGTAGCAGAATATATGGGAAAAAAAGACCCTAAATCTGTTGCTAATGTAATTATAACGTCGTTATTATTTTACGGGGGGCTTGGAAGTCTTGGAGCTATCATCATATGGATGTTATCTCCTTGGTTATCAGGATTGTTTTCTATTGATGAGAAGCTTTCTATTGATGCAATGTGGGCCTTTCGTTTGTCCTCAATTCAGTTTGCAATATCCTTTTTGATGATGGTATTTATTTCTCTATTTAAAGGATTACATAAGTTTAATTTATCAACATTATGTTTAATAATGTTATCTATATTGAATTATGGTGGTGTTATATTGGCTATTTTCTATGCAAATGTAAATTTGGTTGAAATCATGATTATCAGTCTTATGGCAAATTTTGTTGTGCTTATAATTGCTATATTTATAGGATATAATGTATGTCAACATGATGGAATAGAATTAGATTCTGGGCGAGTAACCTCTCATATTTTCAAAGGCATGTTTAATTTTGGTTCTGCTTTGGCTATTTGTTCAATTTTAGGATATCTACATGGACAAATGCAAAAGATCATAATAGGAGTTATATTGGGACCACAATACGTTACATATTTTCATTTAGGGGTTTGGGCTCCTGCTAAAGTAAACGCAGGTACTTTAGCTATGACAGAACCTCTTTTTCCTAAAATTGCAGCATCAATCATTGGGGAAAATAAAGAGTCATTAAGAACCATATATTTACGTTATATAGTTCTTACGGCTGGTATGTCTTTTCTTGCTTTATGTCCTTTATGGTTCTTTTCTGAATTTATTTTTGAAATTTGGTTTGGGGAAAACCTCCCACTTTCTGTTGCCACCATAGCCAGTATTGTTTCTATTGGTCTCTTTATAAATGCAATTGGTCAACCTACCTATCATGCTATTAATGGTATCGGACAACCTTGGATAAATACAGCTTTTTCAATAGTCAGTCCTTTTATTCTTTATTCTATTCTCGCTTTTTTATTTTTGAGTAAAAAAGAACTTGTTATTACCGATTTTGCTTGGGCAACAAGTATATCATTGATAGTATCATCACTTAGCCATATTATTTGGTATGAATGGTATGTGATACATCGTAAAACAAACACATAGTAAAGCAAACTAATTATAAGGTAATTTATATGTACGTTGATTGGACTAAAATAAGTAATAATCCTGTTTCTCAAGAAGTTCATAACTTCTTATTGCAAGAATTAAAAAGGAAAAAAAAGGGGAGAATTTTTAATTCTAGAGTATTTTTGCGTTCTTTTGTAGAAGGGCAAACAGTATTAGATATTGGATGTGTTGAGCATGATATTACTCATATGGAATCAAAAACTTGGCGACACAAATATATTCAAGAATTTGCAAAATATGTATTAGGTATAGATATACTTTCTAAAGAAGTAGCTATTCTCCAAGAAAAAGGTTTCAATATAAAAGAAACTGATGCAACTTCTGATGTGAATTTAGGAGAAAAATTTAATCGTGTAGTTATTGGTGATGTAATTGAACATGTTGACAATCCAGTAGCTCTACTAAGGTTTGCTGTTCGACACCTTAATGATGATGGGTTAATTCTAGTAACCACTCCTAACCCGTACTTTTTGAGATTGATCTGGAGGAACTTTAAAGAAGGAACTGTTATTGCTAACGCTGAACATATTTCATGGCTGACACCTTCATTAGCACTTGAAATTGCTAGGAGAGCTAATATTGAACTTAAAGAGTATTGGCTTTTGCAATCTCATGGTAATTCATTAATAAAAAAATCTCTGCATAAAGTGCGTGATATTTTTATGGCGGACAGTGAATTATTTACACCAGCCTTTTGTTATATTTACTGTTCGGCATGATACAATGTATTATTGAAATATTGGTTTTTTATGTATGAAATACTATTATTATCTATGGCTAAATAGACCTATTAAAAATTTTTTTAATACACAATATAAAAAAAATGTTCTTATATCATATATTGTACATCCATTCAGAAGAAGCAAGGACTTTTCTCATACAAATGTTATTGAAGCATTAAGCATAGCAAAAGTATTTAAAAACTTGGGTTATAATGTTGATATTGTCCATTATAGTTATTCTTACAAAATATATTATAATCAGTATGATATTATTTTTGGTTTTGGTGAACCGTTAATTAACAGTTTTTATAAACGAGAAAGAGATATATTAACAATTTATTATGGGACTGGTATGCATGTTTGCCATCAAAATCATGCAACTTTAAAAAGAGTTAAGGAAGTTTATCAGAAAAAAGGAGTATGGATAATTGAATCAAGTCGTTTGGTTGAAAAAACATGGTCAGTACAAACTTCGCTAGTTGATAGTATGATTGTGATTGGTTATGGTGAAGTAGTGAACTCATATCGAAAATATTATGAAGGCAAAATATATCCAGTTCCTGTGACGTACTACAAAATATTTGATAATCCCCTTAATATTATTAAGCAAAAAAATTTTTTAAATGGAAAAAAACATTTTGTCTGGTTTGGAAGTGGAGGGGCAATTCATAAGGGGCTTGATTTATTATTAGAAATATTTTCTAAAAATAATCAGTTGAATTTGCATATATGTGGCCCCTTAGATAAGGAACCAAAATTTCAAAAAGTCTTTTTTAAAGAACTATATAATACATCTAATATTTATACCTATGGTTTTGTAGATTTACAATCCAATGTATTTAAAAAAATTGTAAGAGATAATGTGTTTGTTATTTTCCCATCATGCTCGGAAGGTCAACCAAGCTCAATAATTAATTTAATGGCAAATGGACTAATTCCAATTGTACATAGTTACTCTGGTATTAAAACTAAAGGATTTGGTGTAACTATTAATGATTTAACGATTAATTGTATTAAAGAAGCAATTGATTATGCTGTTTCTTTAGGATCAAAGGAACTAAAAGAAAGAAGTATAAAAAGTATAAAATACACAGAAGAAAATCACTCACTTGAGAAATTTTCTGTTAAAATGAGAGAAAATTTAGAGAAGATAATAGCAGAAGCATAATGAAATGTAAAATATGTAAAAATCAATCAAAAAAAAAATTCGACACAGTAATTTTAAAAAAACATAAAATAGCATATTATTTTTGTACTAATTGTGGTTTTTTACAGACTTCTGAGCCTTATTGGTTAAAGGAAGCATACGCGGAAACGATAAACATTTCAGACACTGGTCTCATATCTAGAAACCTAAGACTATGTAAAATATCTTCTGTTTTAATATACTTCTTATTTAATAAAGAAGCAAAGTTTGTAGATTTTGCTGGTGGATATGGTATCTTTACGCGATTAATGAGGGACGTTGGTTTTAACTTTTTTTGGCATGATCCTTATACAGTAAATTTAGTATCAAGAGGTTTTGAAATTACTGATAACAAAAATGTTGTGTTGCTAACATCTTTTGAAGCCTTTGAACATTTTGTAGAGCCAATAGCAGAAATTGAAAACATGTTAGGTATGTCTGAAAATATCCTTTTTACAACTGAATTATTGCCCCATCCTGTTCCTAATCCTAAACAATGGTGGTATTACGGACTTGATCATGGACAACATGTATCATTTTATTCATTGCAAACTTTAAAATATATTGCTAAAAAATATGATTTAGAATTACATTCTAGTTCTGGAATACACCTACTAAGTAGTAAAAAAGTGAACAATTTATTTTATAAATCTTTAATTAAAGGTAGTAGCTTTGGTTTGTTTTCTTACGTGAAAGTAAATATGAAAAGTAAGACAGTTACAGATATGTATCAATTGATTAAGCAAGGAAAATGATTAATTATGAGTACATACCTTGTATATGATTACCAAACTTTTTTATTACAGGAATATGGTGGTATATCTCGTTACTTTTATGAAATAGCTACCAACATCTCCAAAAGTGAAGAATTCGATGTAAAAATTATATCTCCGATTTATGTTAATCAGTATCTAAAAAATTGTGATTCTGTGAAGGTAGTGGGTAAATATATGCCTAAAATTCCTAAAACAGGTAAAGTGTTACACAAACTAAATGTTGCAGTTACTCGGATGTTGTTGCATAAAAAGCCGCCTGATATTCTGCATGAAACATATTATTTAAAACAGAAATTATCTCCTAAAAAAACTCCAACAGTGATTACTGTATATGACATGATTCATGAAAAATTTAGGACGTTTTTTCCATCAACAAATATGACAAATATTAAAGCTCAAGCCATTAAACGGGCGGATCATATCATATGTATCTCAGAAAATACTAAGAAAGATTTAATCGAAATATTAGGTATCAATTCGCAAAATATTTCTGTGGTATATTTAGGAAATTCACTTAAAACAAATATATTCCCAATAACGGATAATAAAATTAAACAACCGTATATTTTATATGTTGGACTACGTAATAAGCATAAAAATTTTACCAATTTATTGGAAGCTTATGCCAGTTCCAGTTTGCTTAAAAATAATTTTAAATTGGTATGTTTTGGGGGAGGTCGCTTTTCTAACACCGAACTAGAAAAAATTAAGCGGTTAAATCTTACTCATAACAAAGTACTACAAGTTTCCGGTTCTGATGATGTTCTTGCCAATTTTTATACTTATGCTTCTGCTTTTATTTATCCATCCTTATATGAAGGTTTTGGTATTCCACCATTAGAAGCTATGTCTTTCCGATGCCCAGTGATTTGCAGCAATGTTAGTTCAATACCTGAAGTAACTGGTGATGCAGCGGAATATTTCGATCCTAATGATATAGATAGTATTAAATCATCTATTGAAATTATAGTTAATTCACCGACAAAATCGGATGTCCTAATTGCTCGGGGTATAAAAAGAATTAAAAAATTTTCTTGGGAAAATTGCGCGAAACAAACACAAGCTGTTTATGCTTCCTTATCTAGGTAATTTGAATAATGAAAGCACTTATTTGTGGAGTATCAGGTCAAGATGGGGCATATCTTGCAAAATTATTATTGAATAAGGGATATCAAGTATATGGAGCCTCCCGTGATGCTCAAGCTTCTTCATTTCATAATTTGACTCGGTTGGGGATACAAGATCAAGTTGAATTTATATCCATCGCAGTAACTGATTTTCGTAGTGTTTTACAAGCATTGACTAAGTGTCAACCAAATGAAATATATAATTTAGCTGGACAAAGTTCAGTAGGGCTATCTTTTGAACAGCCTGTTGAGACGATGGAAAGTATTATTATTGGCACCTTAAATTTGCTTGAAGCTATTCGCTTTTCTAGACAAGATATAAAATTATATAATGCTGGTTCAAGTGAGTGTTTTGGTGATATAGGTTCCCTAGCAGCTGATGAATTAACTCCTTTTCGACCGCGTAGCCCCTATGCTGTAGCTAAAGCAGCTGCTTATTGGGAAGTAGCAAATTATCGAGAAGCTTATAATTTATTTGCATGTACTGGTATCTTGTTTAATCATGAATCGCCTTTAAGACCAAAACGTTTCGTTACACGCAAAATTATATCTTCAGCTTGTCGTATTGTGAAGGGTAGTAAGGAAAAATTATATTTAGGTAATATTACTATCATGCGTGACTGGGGATGGGCACCAGAGTACGTAGAAGCTATGTGGTTACTTCTACAACAGCAACAACCTGATGATTTTATAATTGCCACTGGAGAAAGCCATACCTTGGAAGATTTTGTGGCTATGGTATTTACTGCACTTGAACTGAACTGGCATGATCATGTCGTTATTAACAATGAATTATATCGACCCACCGATCTTTCTGTAAGTAAAGCTAATCCTGAAAAAGCAAAGAAAAAACTTGAATGGAAAGCCAAATTTATGATGAAAGATGTAGTAAAAATGATGGTAGATGCTGAACTTAAAACAATATAATATACTGATTCAATCAGTTGTTTTTTTACTTAAAATACATTATGGTTAATGTTTATTCATATTTTAATTCAACTAATCTTGATCTAAATATCAAGAGAGTTTCAGCTGTTTTTTTTGTGTTGGGAGTATTATTCGGTTTTTTTGATACTGATGTATATCTTGCTGAGAATAATTTTTTTATCACTTTGGGATATTTTCAGCCTATTACTACTACAAATGTATTCAAATACTTCTTTTTTTTCTTTTTTTTATTTTTAGGGTCCTTAGCATTTTTAAAAAGGAGGCCTAAACTTATAATAATTTTTGTTTTAATTTTTTTTATATTTTTTTACCTTGTAGCTGTATCCAGAATGTTATTAGATGGGTATGGAATATCTTCCATTTTTGATACTGAAGTACGTCATCTGGCAATTTTGTTTTGTGTATCTTTTTTGTTTATTGTAAGTGATAGACCAAAGTGGCTAAATAGCATAATTAGTTTTATATATGGATTTGTAGTTATGACTGTTATACGTGCTATAATTACCCTAATATCTTATTTTTTTGGTAATTATGCAGCATTTAACTTTGCCGGAGGGGTAAGTTCTACAATATTTGATGGTGTTCAATTACAGTGTCAATTAGTGAGCGGAATTATAATTTTTCTTCTAGGAATGATATCATGGCTTAAAAATAACTATAAATCAGCATGGCTATTTTTTTTAATTAGTGTTGTAAGTTTTATGACTATAATTGGCAGTTTCCGTCGTAGCGCAATTCTAATAACAGTTAGTGTTTTTATAGGGGGGATAATCATTTCTTACTTTCTTAGAAGAAAAATCCTAGTAAAATTTCCAAAACTTATGGTAGGAATTACGCTTTTTTTGCTTATTAGTAGTTTTTCATTTATTGCTTTTTTTGGGCTAAATATTGCAGTGAATAGATTCAATTCATTAACTTTTAATAGTAGTCAGGAGCAATTATATGTTAAATCTAATGCTCAGTATATTGATGATTGGAATGCTCAATTTGAAGTTTTCAAAAATACTTATGGGCTGGGAACAGGTTTTAATAATTCTTATGAATCATATGGAGTGTCATTATTATCCAGAGAGATATTTTTATCTTATGATAATGAAGTTCCATTACATATAGGATTTTATGTGGTAGGTACTCGCATGGGAATACTAGGGTATATATTACAATTCTTATTATTTATATTAATTCCATTATATTTTCTAAAAAGAGCTTATGGAAAAGTCACAGTTATCCCCAGTTTGATAGTTGGTTTTTGTACAATGTATCTTTTTTTTATAGGGCTTTTTCCATTGCTAGGGCTTTCATATATTGATATTAAAATTGCAATATTTTTAGGATCTTGTTTTGGTGGATTAATGTATGTTGATTTATATTTGAGAAATATACGGCATAATTATATTAGATAGCGGAAAAATTCCACCTAATTATTTGGTAACACATAAAATATGAAAATATCTATTGTAACTATTTCCTACAATCAAGCAGAATTTATTGAAAGAACGATATGTTCAGTATTAGATCAAGATTATAATAATATTGAATATATTGTAGTAGATGCAGGTTCAACTGATGGAAGTAGAGAAATAATAAAACAATATGAAACAAAGATTAGCAAAATAATATTTGAGCCTGATGCTGGTCCTGCCGATGGCTTGAATAAAGGTTTTGCTTGTGCAACAGGAGATATTTACGGTTTTTTGAATTCTGATGATATTTTACTTCCATATAGCTTGTCTCATGTGGCTAATTTTTTTCAAAAAAATATGAATATAGATGTAGTTTCAGGACATACTATTATCATCGATGAATTTGACAGAAAATTACGCAATTTCTATTCTGCGAAATTTTATTTGTTACATTATGCTTATGAAAGTGGTGCATTTTTGGCGCAACAATCTACTTTTTTTAGAGCAGAAACTTTTGAAAAGGCAGGAAGATTTAATATAAAAAACAAATCATCTTGGGATGCTGAACTATTTGTTAATATGGGTCTTCATAAAGCACATTTTTCGTTGGTTAATGAATTTTGGAGTGGCTTTAGAAGTCATCCAGAAAGTATTACCTCTTCAAAGAAATTGGATCAACAAATCAAGGAATATCGAAAATATCAATTCAGGAAAATTATGGGACGTGAACAGTCACCATATGATAATATTTTAAAATATTATTTTAAAATATTAAAATTACTTCAAAATAAGAAACAATTGTATGAACGCCTTTCCAAAGGTCCCATATATGGCAGAGCCAAAGTTTCAAATTAAAAAACTATAATAATTAAAGGATATAATTATGAAAGTGATTATTTTAGGCGGTGATGGTTTTTGTGGCTGGCCCACTGCTTTACATTTATCAGCCATTGGTTATGAAGTAGCAATTGTCGATAATCTTTCACGACGAAATATTGATAATGAACTAGAATGCAGTTCTCTCACTCCCATAAAACCTATGGGTATTCGTTTGCAAGTATGGAAAGAAGTGAGTGGTAAAGATATTAAGTTTTACAACTTTAATGTAGCTAAAAACTATGTTCAATTAACAAACTTACTTAATGACTTTAGACCAGACGCAGTGATTCATTTTGCGGAACAACGTGCTGCACCTTACTCAATGAAGAGTTCTTGGCACAAGCGTTATACCGTTGACAACAACCTAAATGCGACAAATAACTTGTTGGCAGCAATTGTAGAGACTGGGTTGGATATCCATGTTGTACATTTGGGAACTATGGGTGTTTATGGTTATGGAACCGCTGGTATGAAGATTCCAGAAGGTTATCTCAAAGTTAAGGTAGAAACTGATGATGGCAATTATGTAGAGAATGAAATTCTATATCCTGCAAATCCTGGCAGTATCTACCACATGACAAAAACACAGGATCAGTTGATATTTGCATATTATAATAAGAATGATGGGGTTCGCATTACAGATTTGCATCAAGGGATTGTTTGGGGAACACAAACACAAGAAACAAAACTTGATCAGCGTCTTATCAATCGTTTTGACTATGATGGCGACTATGGTACGGTTCTCAATCGTTTTCTCATGCAGGCAGCTATTAGCTATCCACTGACAGTACATGGTACCGGTGGGCAAACTCGTGCCTTTATTCATATTCAAGATACCGTTTGTTGTATTGAAATTGCATTGAAAAATTCTCCACGGCACGGTGACAGGGTTAAAATATTTAATCAAATGACAGAAACACATAGAGTACGTGACCTTGCTAAAATGGTATCAGATATGACGGATGTATCAATAGATTATGTCTCTAATCCACGTAATGAAGCAGATGAAAATGAACTTTATGTTGCTAATGATCAATTCCTTGAGCATGGTCTTTCTCCTGTCACGTTGCAAGCAGGATTGATGGAAGAAGTCACAGATATTGCCAGAAAATATGCTAGGAATTGTGATTTAAGTAAAATTCCTTGTACATCGCGATGGTGTAAGAAATAGGTTTGAATGATTCATGAAAGATAATACCACAAAAGTTTTAATTGTCACTCCCTTGATTTTACCCAGTGTTGGAGGGGGAGCAATATATACTAAAATATTAACATCAGGTCTTATTGAAAAAGAATATGCCGATAATGTGGTTGTGCTGACTGAAAAACATCCTAGTTGTCCATCTATAGAATATAAAAATGATGCCCAAATTATAAATTTAAGATATTTTCCTTTTAGAGCGGGAGTAAAAGGAAAAGATTTAACGAAATATGTTAAATATGTATATCAAAATGTTCAATTTTTCTTAATTTTTTATTTAATAAAAAAATATGATATAACACATATTATTATACATTCTTATTTTCATAATTATCCTAGTATCATGGATAAGATAATATATTTGTTAAGTAAGTTAAGTAAGATAAAGTTAATAGCAGATGTCCGTGATCCAAGGCTTCCTAAGAGAAGATTTAAAAAATTATATTATTATGATAATATCATTTGTTGTTCAGAAAACGTTTATCAACGATTTGAATTTGATACAAATTTAAAGTCAAAATTAACGTTAATACCGATTGTTATTGATATACCCAAAATTACACACAAAGATAAGATAAATAATGTGCTGTCAGTTTACCAATTGAGTGGGAAACGTTATTTATTTAATGGTAGCGGAATAGATCAAAAAAAAGGGATACATAAGGCTTTATCTGTAGTTGAAGAACTACGTAAATACGGTGAAGACATATCACTAGTCATTGCAGGTAAAAAACGTGATTGGGATACACGTTGTCAAAAGGCAAGTGATTCTGGTATTCTTCAGTATTTAGGTACTTTGCCACACAATGATGTATTAGCTCTTGCAACTGGATCAGTTATGGATATTAATTTATCTATAGTGGATAGTATGCCAAGACACAGCTTGGAGGCATTAGCATCAGGTGCAAGAGCGTTATTTCCATATGGTATTCCAGAATTTGAAAGAACTTGTCATGAATATGTTGCGGTTTCAAATAATCCTGTAGAAATAGCTGTACAAATCAAAAAATTAATAAATGAAAATAATTATTGTTGTAAATATGATTTTAAAATACATTATAAAGATAATGTATTAGCTCAATACGCAGAATTACTGAGTCAATAACGCGATTATTATGAAATGGCAACGACTGAAAGCAATTGTTGAAATACACTCAACTTGGTTATCTTTATTTGCTGAATCTTGGAAAGATGAGCAAAATAATGAACTGGAATATTGGCGAGTTGAAAAAGCAGATTCAGTAATTATACTTCCAATATGGAAAAATTTTATAGTTTTACCATCTAAATATTTTCGTGTTGGGGCAAATGCTTGCACATTTGATTTTCCAGGAGGGCGAGTAGAAAAGGATAAAAAACCTCAAGAAATGATAACTAAAATTCTTGAAAGGGAACTTGGTGTACATTCTGAGGCAATCAACACAATAAAATCACTAAACCAAGAAGGATGGTTAATAAACAGTTCGTTTTCTAATCAAAATTTATATGGTTTCGTAGCAGAAATAGCAGATGAGTATTCTATTCCTAAAGAACGAATTGGTAATATTTTTCCTAAAACTAAAGATGGAATACTGGATTTATTAAAAATCTTAAATTGTCTTCAATGCAGGACAATTTTATTGGAATGGAAATTACAAAATACATAGATATATGACATTAAATAATATAATTATTAAAACTATAGAACTTGTTCTAAATCCACGGAAAATCCACGCCCTATTAACATGGCCGAAATTTTCACTAACATCATACCGTATGCTATCAGCATTAAAACGGCAAGATATAACCCCCAAAACAGTCATTGATGTTGGAGCAAACGTAGGTCAATTTGCCATAGCAAGCACCAAATTTTTCCCTAATACCTCCATTCATTCTTTTGAGCCGCTGCCAGATTGTGTCGCACAGCTACAAAAAAATGTTAAGCGTCTTAATAATATTAAAGTATATCCCTTTGCTTTAGGTGATGCTGAAGGGGAAGTGGAATTTCATGTGAATGAGCATAGTCATTCCAGTTCTATCCTGCCACTAGCTGATTCACATCGTAAGGCATTTCCCGATGCACAAGAGAAGGAGACCATTGCTGTCAAAGTGTCTACATTAGATGATGTCTTTAATTCTATTGAATTAACATCACCTGTTTTATTGAAATTGGATGTTCAAGGCTATGAAGCACAGACATTGAGTGGTGGGTTGAAAACTTTGCAACGAGTTGATTATGTGATTTTAGAAGCTTCATTCAAACCGATGTATGAAGGGGAAATGTTATTTATGGATATTGTGCGTTTGATGGAAGGATATGGTTTTAGTTTTTTACGCCCTGTGGGATGGTTATCGCATCCGAAGACTGGGGAAGTGTTGCAAATGGATACTTTGTTTGTAAGAAAGTAAAAGTATATGAAAATATTAATTCATGATGGATCTGGTCATCCTTTTATAGTTAGATTAAGTTATGAATTAGCTAAAAGAGGACATAAAGTAACTCATTGCTTTGCTGCTTTTTTTCAGGGACCAAAAGGCACATTAAAAAACACACATTACAATCTAAAAAACTTAGATATTCAAGCTATTGAACTAGATGAACCATACGCAAAATATTCCTATTTTAAGCGACTCCAACAGGATAAAAAACATGGAGAAATTCTAGCTAATAAAATTAGATCAATTCATCCAGATGTTGTTATATCAGGTAATACAACATTAGATGTTCAAGCTAAAGTACAAAATGAATGCCATAAGTTAAATATCAAATTTATTTTTTGGGTTCAAGATTATATTAATATAGCGATTCGTAAATTTATTAAGAATAAAATAATTGGATCTATTGCAGGTTGGTATTACGATAAACTGGAAGCAAAGCTATTGATAAATAGTGACGCTGTTATTTTGATTTCTGAAGATTTTAGACAAGAAACCAAACGCTGGAATGTTCCTGACAAAAATATCTATGTCATTCCTAATTGGGCACCTATTGATGAACTACCAGTAGTTCCCAAAGAAAATCAATGGAGCATTAGACATAATCTTGATAAAACCTTTAATATTATTTATTCAGGTACGTTAGGATTAAAACATAATCCTCAATTATTGCTAAATTTAGCAAAATACTTTAAAAAACATAATGAAGTTAGAATTGTGGTTATATCAGAAGGTTTAGGTTCAGATTATCTCTTAGATAAAAAACAAAAAGAAAATCTGGACAATCTAATTCTGTTAAAATACCAAGCTTTTGAAGAATTACCAAATACTTTAGGAACAGCGGATATTTTAATAGCTATATTAGAAAAAGAAGCCGGTCGTTTTTCTGTGCCATCCAAGGTATTATCCTATCTTTGTACCAATAGAGCATTACTTTTATCAGTGCCTTCTGAAAATTTATCATCTCGTATTGTAAATACCAATAATGCGGGTATTGTAGTCAATCCAGAAGATACAGATGCTTTTATTAAAGCAGCAGAAGATATGATGCACGATAAGGAATTACGCCTAAATATGGCTGCTAATGGACGACGATATGCAGAACAAACTTTTAATATAGAGAAAATTGCCGATAAATTTGAATCAAATTTTTTATGAAAAAAGCCTTAATAACCGGCATCACTGGACAAGATGGTGCCTACCTAGCCGAATTTTTACTAGAAAAAAACTACGAAGTACACGGCATCAAACGCCGTGCCTCTTCCTTCAATACTAATCGTATTGATCATCTTTACCAAGATCCACATGAAAAAAACCGAAATTTTATCCTGCATTATGGCGATCTAACGGATTCTAGTAATTTAATCCGAATTATTCAGCAAGTACAGCCGGATGAAATTTACAATCTTGCTGCACAAAGTC
>Ga0256847_1001154_pt1 | contig 14157 bp, 9 predicted proteins | sample TeddybearmetaG_FD_189099 | JGI IMG/M metagenome (GOLD analysis project Ga0256847, IMG submission 189099) | Hydrothermal vent microbial communities from East Pacific Rise, Pacific Ocean - Teddybear | ecosystem: Environmental > Aquatic > Marine > Hydrothermal vents | place: Pacific Ocean: East... | reverse complement strand
GGAGAAGTATATACAATTGCAGCAGAATTTGCTGGAAAAGGAGCGATTGTAGGAGTCACTGGACGTACATCTTCAGGTTGATCACCACCACCTTTATGAGATACTTGTGCTAAATAATCAGCGTTTTCAGCTGAATCTTCAGTACGTTTTTGAATTAATATTACTTCCATAGTGGTAGTTGTCAAATCTTTAGCTGATTTTGGCATTTCAAAACCAACTAAATAAATCATTATTGCATGTACAATAGTTGCAACAAATATAGCCACTGTGAATCTTTCAGTATCTGGATCAATAAAACTGCTAGTCATACTACTTGAGTTACTCATTTTTTTGAATAACTCTTAATTATAATGTTTTTTTTGAAATCTTGCTAACTAAACTTATTTAATTGACTGTTAATTTGTTCCAATTCTGGTTCTAAAGCCCCAATTTCAGTTTCCAATTGATCTAACTTGTTATTCAAATTAGTTTTGGTCGTCTGAGGAATACGTGGATTACTCATGGAGGTTAAAACTGATTCATATTCTTTATTTTTGAGCTTTAATTCTCCTTCAATACGCTGTTTTTCATTTTGCAGACGCTTTTGCTTCATCGCTGCTAAACCACCACCAGCATCTGGTTTTTTATCGGTTTCGCTTTTTAATTTGTTTAGGGTGGTAGTTATATCTCGCGCTAATTCATTTAAAGCCTGATAATATTCTGGTTCTCGATCTGGATTAGGTTTTGGAATCGCTAGTGTACGAATTCTACCAGTGTCTGGATTTTTCACCCAAAAAGGATAACCTAATAAATCATTAAATTCTGGTGGGCGTTCTTCAAATGGCACGAAATCATGTTCAACCATAAAAATTCGCCCAGAACCATTACCAACGTTAGCCAAAAAGGTATTTAATTCTAATAAACACCATGATGAGGCTAAATAACCGCGCGACAAAATTAAGACTAAAGTCGCACAGCTATTTAATTGATTATCAATATCAGCGGTAACTGGTTGATTACCACGTAAATCATAATCCATCCATAATTTACAAGCGTCAGATCGTCCTAATTGTCTGCCTAATTCATTTTTTAAGCCATTGACAAATGTTGTTACCCAACCTTTATCTGCACCCGGAAAAGGTTCATTATCTACATGGGCATAGCTTATGAATATATCGTTTTTGTAAGTCATTGTTTATAAATATTCCCTAATTCATATAATACTAATTTACCGCGTGTTAGCGGCACTGCTAACCAACAACCCGTTGGTGTACATCGAAAATTAAAGTCCCATAAAGGTGCGCCTTCTTCCACTTGGCTTGGAAGTCGTAATGAAAATAATTCTCCATCATTGATAAAATGCCAGAAACGTATCGTTGCATCACCACTAGCTGTGATTAATTGCTTACTATCAGGAGTGAAAATAGCGCGATGTATAGTTTGTTCATGTCCAACAAATAGATGATAGAATTGACTATTAGTAGTAGAATAAACATGCACTAGCCAATCTCGCCCAACACTTGCCGCTAATTTTCCATTTGGACTTAATGCAGCCCACATAATCATATCTGGCATTTGAGGGAATGCGTGCAATGGTTTCAGTGAAGTTCCATCATTTACTGACCAAAGACGCATATGGTGATCACTGGCAGTAAGTAATTTGCTACCATTTTTATCAAACGATACTGAATTAAAATCTTCATGTTGATCAGATTGATAAAACTTAACGCTGTTACTATTTAGATCAAAAACACCAAGATTATCATCATAACTGGCTGTTACAATCTTTGTACTATCTGGGGAAAAAGCTACAGCATTAATGGCTTCTTTATGATCTAAATACAATTTGATCATTTCTAAACTATCATCTTTTATTTGCCACAATTTCGCGCTACCATCTAAACTTACTGAAACTAATAAACTACCATCTGCATTAAAAGCAAGACGCTGTACATCTGCTAAATGAGCTATATCTTCCCATAATAATTTTAATCCCGGTTGAGAATACCAACGTAATGTACCATCGGCAAAGCCTACTATCAGACGCTTACCATTTGGGGAAATGGCAACTGATGCTGGTTCACTAGGTAAATCTATAATATATTGATAAGGTAATGCTGATTGCCAACGCATCACTTTACCATCATTACTACTAGTAAATATTTGTCCTGTTTGAGCAATAATATCAGTCACGCCGGCTGTATGACCCTGTAAAACTCGTTTAGTAACACCACTTTCAGTATCCCAGATTCTTAAAGTACGATCTTGACTTGCTGTAACTAAATATTTTCCATTTTTAATAAAATCTAATCCAAATACTTTATTCTTATGGCCTAATAAAACACGTGATGTTTTTGCGGTTTTTATATCCCATAAACGTACACTAGCGTCAACACTACAAGTTGCTACTGTTAAACCATCGGGGCTAAATGCAATGCCTTGTAATTTATCAGTATGTCCTTTTAAAGTAACTGATCTATTTTGTTCTAAAAACCATAAACGAGCAGTATTATCATAAGAGGCACTACCTAATATTTTACCATTTGGGCTAAAAGCTAAACTATTAGTAGATATTGCTTGTTCATGCCCGGTTAAAATTTTTAATTGTTCACCAGTTTCTGGATTCCATAAAGTAATATTATTATCTTCACCGCCACTAGCCAATAATTTTCCATCGGGGCTGATTGCTAAAGAACTCACAATTTCTGGAGCTTCCCATTCTAACAGCGGTAAACCAGTTTCTAATGACCATGCAATAATATGCTTATCATTACCTGCACTTACTAAAATTTGAGTATTAGGTAGAAATACAATTGCTTGTACATTTTCGGTATGTCCTTCTAAACGTTTTAATAATTTACCGGTTTCAGTATCAAATAAAACTAAAGTACCTCTTTCTCCAGCAGCCGCGATGGTTTTGCCATCAGAACTTACTGCTACTGCTAATAATTGTGCATCAGCACCATGATATATTTGCGTAGGTGCTTCACCCATCAATTTACTAAACCATGTTAATAAATCACGACTATGGCGATGTTCTATAGCAATATATGGATCTAATTCACGAGTTTGATTTAAAATTTGTTTAGCATTTGCGTAATCTTCATCCCTAGCTAACAGTGCGGCATGAATTAAAAGAGATTTAAATAAGCTGTTGGTACGATTTTGTTCAACTTTTTCAGCATGTTGCTGTGCTAATACCGCTTTCTTTTCGGCAATGATAGCTTGGTTACGTTCCAAATAAACCCACACTGCTATGACTATGGCTACCATTGACCCTAATAAAGCTCTTTTTGCAGTTCTATGTGCTAAAGCTTTTTGACGTACTTGTTCTAACTCAATTTTGCGAATTTTTTGTTGTGTTTTATCACTTTCATCTAAAAAACGCATAGCTAAATCAAAAGATTCTAGGCCTTGTTTACTATAACGTTTTGCCCAAGCCGCTGTAGGTCGCATCTGACGATGCCATTCTAAAGCCATTTCTAACTCAATTCCAGACCATAATTCTGCCTGTTGCCTGTTCCAGCGATAAGCACTATCTTCTAAACGTTTATATAATTCCGCAAATTCTGCTTCTTTTTCTATCCATTGTTTTAAACGTTCCCATTGACGAATTAGGCTTTCATGACTAATATCTAAGAAACTATCTGGAGTTAGAGTAATAAAACTACGACCTTTTTGTCTAAATATATTTACGACACAAGTTACTTGTTCCGATGATACATTTGCTTGTTCAGCAATCTCATGCAATTTAACTGGGCGACGTGTATCACGATGTCCATCTTCACGTTCGGTTAAATTACAAAACAGTATTTCCGCAATTTTTTGCTGATTAGGATTAAGTTCTTCATAAGCTTCTTCAGCATGTTTAGATAAAACAGTATTTAAACGTCCAATTTTTTCATAATGCGTAATAGTCAAATTTTTTGAATTTTCCGCACTAGCTAAATTCCACATTCGCATCAAAGCATGTTGTAGTAATGGTAATTGATCAGGATTATTACCTATATCATTAAGTAAACGATTTACTAAATGCTCATCAACATTTCCACCAAATACTTTAGCAGGAATTTCGATAGCTTCATGTAATTGTTGGCGAGTTAGACGGGGTGTTAAAAATAAACCTTGATTTAGGGCTTCTGGAAAATCATAAAACATTGCACAATCTGCTAAAAAATCAGATCGTAATGTGATTACTACATATATATTTTTTTTACAACTCGCTAATAATAATGCTACAAATGCAGCAGCTTCATCGGCTGCACCTTGATGATAATAACGAAAAATTTCTTCAAACTGATCTACTAAAACTAATAAATTAGTATTATCTGGTAATACTAGTTCTTGTAAACTTAATGGACCACGACGTAAGTCAGCTTGTAAAAAAGCTAAACTTTCGTTATGGCTTGTGAAAGGAGCGGCATATTCTGGTAAAGCCTTGTCGGCTAATAAAGCTTGAGCTAAATTTAGAAATGGACGATTGCCCGGACGACATTCAGCAATACGCCAATGAACTCCAGCTTCGGAAAGAAAACCAGTTTCTAATCCTGCCAATAAACCTGTTCGTACTAATGAGGATTTACCATATCCTGAAGGTCCAATTACTGCTATAAATTGTGTCTTTCCAAGCTTTTCTATCAGTTGATCTGTATGCTCTTCACGTCCAAAAAAAATATCAGTTTCATCGCGTTGAAACGGGCGTAAGCCGGGATAAGGAAAATCGCTCATTTTTGTTCTAAACTTTGCAAAAATTGGGATACACAAGTTTCAATATCATTTGATGGACAATTGAATATTTGCATATTGGGTAATTTAACGCTTAAATTTGGCTTTTTTGATGATGATGATGGAACATCATATACTGCGATTAATTTTAAAGGTTCGTCGCGTCGCCCTTGCATACGGCGGCAATATAATAATTGTTCATTTACCCAATATACTGAGGTATTATCATAAAGCAACAATACTGCATCACAAGAAAGTAAATTTTGTTCCAAATATTGGCGTATTTCTGAAGCTTTAACACCTGTTAAATCCTCAAGCGGCATACTATAACCAATACCTTGTTCATCTAAAAAATCTTTTATTTGATTAGCTAACTTTATATCTTCAAGTGCTGCATTAATAAACACTAAACTATCTGTAATAGTCTCATTAAATGTATGTTTTTCTTTTGCTGGCTCTAATTTTTTAATGATCATTGCCTGAAATTCCACAAATCCTATGGCTATTACAGAGCTGCTTTCTAAAAGCTGAGAATAGCTAGGGTCATCAACTATTGTACTTAGATCTAATGTTGGGCTGCGCCATTGGAGTATAGGTAAATCAGCATTTTTTGCGCGTTCATATTGAAATTGAGGATAAGTATGAGTATTTTGATCACTCAATAATTGCACAAATAAATTAGATTTAGTTAAATCTTCGTCTAAATCTTGTTGAATATTAGGAAATGAATATTTTTTATTAGGTAATATTTGTAAACCTTGTTGTTCAAGATAACGTTTAATATCTTGACGCTGTTCTTCTAAATCTTGGGTTACTTCTGCTAAAAAAATGGTTTTTTCTGAAGTAATAGTAGTATTACTAACAGGCTTGTTTCCATATTCTTGTTTTAAAATTTTGAGTTGATTAGCAAGTTGGCGTGATAAATCGTCAAGTTTTTGATAGTATTGATATTCTTCTGGATTAGGTTTTGGTAATGCTAAAATACGTGGATTACCATAATCATCTAAGAGCCAAAATTTATAACCAAGTAAATCGTCTAATCCCGCAGGTTTTTCTTCAACTACATCATGTTCGACTACAAACACACGGTTATTAACTTCTTTAATTTGAGCCAAAAATATATTCAATTCTAACATACACTTTTGTGACTGAATATAAGCAGGCGATAAAATTAATAACAATGTAGCTGCGCCTTCTAATTGTTTAGCAATGTCTGCGGTTGCTGCGCTATTTCCTTGTAATTTATGATCCATCCAGAAGGAAAAGGCATCAGAACTACCTAGTTTTTTACCTAAAAGAACTTTCAAACTATTGATTAAGGTAGTGACCCAACCTTGATCGCCATCAATGAGCGGCTCATTATCAACATGGGCATAGCTCACAAAGATATCGTGCTTGCAATTAGGTACATAGACTGGCATGAATGATTCTGTTTTTTATAAAAATGGGAGTAATGTCATTATTATATGACAAAATAAAGGCAAATTGACTAACTAATCCATATATTATGGTTGGTCATAGTTAATAATTTATCAAGGTAATATAAAAATATCTGAATTATATCATGATGAAGGGGGTTTGAGAATGGAAAAAAAAAACGGGGATTAACCCGTTCTAAATATTTTTATTATTATTAAATTTTTCATCTGGCTTAACGGCCTTTGTTAGACTTATTTGATTTATTTTTACGAGCCGTAAAACCTTTTCTTCCTTTATAAGAATATGATTTATACTTATTATATTGAGAATAAAGCAGTTTAAGTTGGTATTTCTTAGTTTGAGATTCTCTCATACTAGCTTCGCCTATAATAGGTGCTAAAACTAGCATTGTTGATAAAAAGACTATTATAAAACTCTTGCTTTTTGTGATAATATTTGTTATATTAGACATAATAAATTTTCCTTAAATAGAACTGAGAATAACCAAGTTAATGAATATAGTTATAGAATAAACTTTTTATCATTTTCCCCTAGATCGACTCGACGGGAACGGCTCTTTCCCTTGAGGGAGGGGAGGGGCCATTTTTTTTTGATAAAAAATTTAAATAACTTCTTTTTAACTTAGTTAATTTTTAATATTGCAATAATGTTGCCAATCAATTTAAGGAAGATAATGTACTAATAAGGACTGATATTCTTTTTCAGATTGTGATTCTTTTATTTTTGCTTCACTAATTGGCGCAAACATTAAGCTTGATAATAATACGCCTGTTAATATCAATGTTGATAAAATTGAATTAGTGTGTTTTTTGTTCATCATACAGCCTTTTTGCCTGTTCCTCGTTTATGTTAAAAACCTATTTGGCAAAATTTGTTCCAGCTAGAGGAAATTAGTAAATTTTTCCTAATTTATAAAGGACTAATTTACCATTAGTAAGCGGTACGATGATCCAACAAGTCTTTGATGTACAACGAAAATCAAAATCCCACAAAGCTGCTCCTTGATCTATTTGATTTGGTAAGCGTAGCTTGAATAGTTCTTCATTATTATTTAAATCCCAAAAACGCACAGTAGCATCACCGCTCACAGTAGCGATTTGCTTGTTATCAGGGCTAAAAATTGCCCGTAAAATTGAGTTTTCATGTCCAATTAAGCGTTTATGTATCTGTTTGTTATTGTTGGAAAAAATATTAACAATCCAATCACGCCCTACGCTTGCAACCAATTGATTATTTGGGCTAAAGCTGCTCCATAAGATTCTATCTGATATTTTGGGAAATTCTCTTACTAATCTTAGTGATAAATTATCGTTTATTTGCCATAAACGTGTATAACCACCTTGAATATTCGCGTCTCTACCGCTTGTAAGTAGCTGTTTTCCATCATTATTGAATTGAACTGAATACACACGTTTTGTATGTATTTGTTGAAAGCGTTTTTCTTGACTGCCAATCCTAAATAAACCAATTTTTCCATCATAACTAGCAGTGGCTAAATTTTTATTGTCAGGCGATAATGCCAGAGAATTTATAGGTTTTTTATGGCCAGTAAATATTTGTTTTTCATACAATCTATTTTTATTAACTAGCCATAACTTGGCGGTTTTATCAAAACTGGCTGTGGCTAGCATAGTAGCATCTGAACTAAATACTATTCGTTGTATATCATCACTATGAGCAGTGTTATCTTGCCATAATAAAGTTAGATTAGCTAAGGAATACAAATGAAGTGCGCCATTAGCAAAGCCTACAGCGATATATTTTCCATCTGGAGAAATTGCAGCAGAGGCAGGTTCAGTAGGTAAATTCAGTATATATTGATCAGCTACAGTTGTATTCCAACGCATTACCTTGCCATCATGGCTAGCACTAAATATTTGCCCTGATTTAGCAATTACATCTGTGACACCACCTGTATGCCCCTGCAATACACGCTTAGTAATACCACTTTCTATATCCCATAGCCGTAAAGTGCGATCTTGACTGGCTGTAATTAAATCGGTTCCATTTGCAAGAAAACGTACTCCAAATACGGTATTTTTATGTCCAATCAGAACACGTAAGGCTTTACCTGTCTTGACATCCCATAAACGCACACTACCATCAGCACTACTAGTGGCGACTTTATCTCCATCGGGGCTAAAAGTTATTCCTTGTAATATATCTGTATGTCCTAATAAACTTACATTTTGATCTGTTATTGGGATGTCAGGTGTGACATTCCAAAGACGGGCTGTATGATCATTAGATGTGCTACCTAAGACATAACCATTAGATGCAAATGCTAAACCATTTGTTGATATGGCTTGTTTATGAGCTTTTAAGCTTGTAAGTATTTGACCTGTATTGATATTCCATAAAGTGATATTATTATCTTCACCACCGCTGGCTAAAATATCCCCATTGGGACTAATGGCTAAAGCATTGACTTCCGCAGGGGCTTTTAATATCATTTTAGGTTTAGCTGTTGCTAATGACCAAAATATAATTTGTTGATCATCACCGGCACTAATTAAAAAATTAGAGTAAAAAACTAAGGCTTGAATATTTTTGGTGTGTTTTTGTAAACGTTTAATCAGTTTGCCAGTCTGAACATCAAATAATACAATAGTACCATTTTCACCCGCAGTTGCTAAGGTTTTACCATCAGGGCTAATAGCAAGTGTTAATAATTGTGTATTCGCGCCTTGATAAATTTGTATAGGTGTAGTACCCATTGATTGATTAAACCAAGCAAGTAAATTACGAGAATGGTGATATTGTGCTGGAATATCTTGATCAATTTGGTAGGTTTTATTTAAAACTTGTTTGGCAGTAAGGTAATCTTCACCACGAGCTAATAAAGCGGCATGTGTAAGTTGTGAATTAAATAAACTGAGTCTGCGATCTTGTTCTAATTGTGCAGTTTGATGACGCTCTGAAATTCCCCAAACAGCCAATGCAATAGCAACTATAAATCCTGATATTGTCCATCTTGTAGCTGCTGCTTTTAGGCGTTTTTTATGTTGTTGTGCTTGTCTTTTAGCTTCACTGGTTTTTAAAAAATCTATGGTTAAATCAAAATATTTACCTTGCTCGACACCATAACGTTTTGCCCATTCTTGATTTGCTTGAGTACGATTACACCATGCTAAAGCTATGTCTAGTTCAATACCTGATAATAAGTCAGCTTGTTTGTTATCCCAGCGACGGGCACTATCTTCTAAACGCTTATAAAATTCAGCAGATTCTGCTTCTTGCTGAATCCATTGGGTTAAACGTTGCCATTGGCGAATTATGCTTTCATGACTTATATCTAAAATACTATCAGCGTCTAATTCTTGCCCTATAACTGGGGTTAAAAAGCTGTATTTTCTAAAAGTTTCAACTACTTCCGCAACTTGTTGCCAAGATACTTGTGCTTGATTTGCGACATCTTGTAATTTAACTGGGCGACGAATATCACGATAGCCTTCTCCTCGTTCAGTTAAATTACAGAATAATATTCTTGCTATTTTTTTATCAGTAATTTCGGCATAAGCTTCATCAGCGTGTTTAGATAAGGCTTTGCTTAATCCACCAATTTGTTCATAATGATTTAAATTAATTGTAGGATTGTCGTGACGACTTGCTAAATCCCACATTCTCATTAAGCTATGCTGTAAAAGTGGTAATTGATCTGGATCATTACCAATTTCATTTAGCAAACGATTGACTAAAGTAGGCTCAACGCTAGCACCAAATACCTGAGCTGGTTCAGTAATGGCATCATGTATTTGTTCACGAGTTAGGCGAGGCGTTAGAAAAAGCCCTTGACCAATTTTTTCAGGTAAATCGTAAAATAAGCTGCTATCACCAATAAAGTCAGAACGCATTGTTATGACAATATAAATGGCATTATGTTGACTACAGGCTAATAATAATGCTATAAATGATACTGCTTCATCGGCTGATTCATATTGATAATAGCGGAATATTTCTTCAAATTGATCAACTAATAATAATAAATTAGTTTGTTTTGGTAATGGTGTTTCGGCTAAAATTTCATGCAGACTAAGAGAACCACGGCGTAGTTGTGCTTGTAAAAAAGCTAAGCTTTCAGTGGAATTAGAAAAAGGCTTACTATATTCAGGGCCTAAAGCTTTATCAGCTAATAAGGCTTTAGCTAGATGAAAAAAAGGACGATTACCGGGGCGAAAATCTGCTATCCGCCAATGTACTCCAGCCGTAGCAAGAAAACCAGATTCTAAACCTGCCAATAAGCCTGTTCGCACTAGCGAAGATTTACCGCAACCAGATGGTCCAACCACAGCAAGAAAATGGGTATCTCCCAATTTTTCTAATAGTTGATCAGTATGTTCTTCACGTCCAAAAAATATATCTGTTTCGCTGCGTTGAAATGGGCGTAAACCGGGGTAGGGATAATCACTCATTTTTATATTTTAACATAGGCAAGCATATGGAACAAATTATTAAAGAATTACATTCTATAGGTGATTTTATACGTTGGGGCGCAAGTGAATTTAATAAGGCTGAGTTATTTTTTGGGCATGGAACTGATAATGCCATAGATGATGCCGCTGTACTAGTTTTACATACGCTCAATTTAGCTAATGAAAAAATTCCTAATATTTTATGGCATAGCCGCTTAACAAGCTCAGAAAAACAACAAGTATATAATATATTACTGAGACGAATTAAAGAAGCTATTCCTACTCCTTATTTAACTAATGAGGCTTGGTTTAGTAATTTAGACTTTTATGTAGATTCGCGTGTATTAATTCCGCGTTCTCCAATTGCAGAATTAATACAGCAAGGTTTTGAGCCTTGGGTTGAGCCTAATCAAGTTAATTATATGTTAGATTTATGTACTGGTAGTGGTTGTATTGCGATTGCTAGCGCAGTTGTAGCTTTTCCTGATGCAAAAATTGATGCTGTAGATATTTCAGCAGATGCACTTGATGTTGCTAAAAAAAATATTGAAACTTATGGATTAAATGAACGAGTAAATGCAATACAATCAGATTTGTTTTCTAATTTAGATGGCAAAGTTTATGATTTAATAGTTTGTAATCCACCTTATGTTGATGCTGAAGAATTAGCAGCCATGCCCAAAGAATATCATCATGAACCGCGTTTAGGTTTAGAAGCTGGTGATAACGGCTTATTATTGGTGGAACAAATTTTACACCAAGCAGCTAAACACTTAACAGCTAATGGTATATTAATAGTTGAAGTTGGTTTAAGTCAAAAATATTTGATGGAACATGAATTACCATTTATGTGGTTAGATTTTCAACGTGGAGGAGAAGGTGTTTTTTTATTGACTGCGAAACAATTAATTGATTATTAAGTTATGTTACGCGGCATACCTAGCTCATTAGTGCTTATACGATTGTCTGTTTGAGCATAGGTTACATAAAATAACCGGTATTTTATTTAATTTTACGTCTGAAAATCATCAGATATTCTTTAAACCAAAATACACGATTGCGACGTTTGCCTGTCATCTCTTCAAGTATTCCGTATTTAACCAGATCATTAATTAAGTAAGTCGCAGTATTTGTTTCAACACTCAGCAGTTGCGTAGCTGATCTAATATCTATCACAGGTTGTTGGTACAGTGTTTTTATCAAAAGCTGGGCGTTATCCTGTCTGCGTGTACTAAAACGAGGTAACACTTCCCGTTCTAATGATTCTTTAAGTGCCAGAATATCCTTAAACACCTGTATTGAGCGTTTCGCTGTTTCATGCACACCAAACAGGAAAAAGACCAGCCATTCACGCATCTGATTTTTTTTACGCACCGCCATCAAACGATCAATATACTCCGTTTTATGTCGCTCAAAATAATCTGACAAATACAAGGCTGGTTTGTGCAACAAACCGAAGTTGGCAAAATATAAAGCAATCATCAATCGCCCCAAACGCCCGTTACCATCCAGAAAGGAGTGAATTGTCTCAAACTGATAATGCAAAATGGCAATTTTAATCAAGTGCGGAACATGGTGCTGTTCATTATGAATAAACTTTTCCAGATCACTCATTAACTCATGTATATCATCATGGTGCGGAGGGATAAATGCTGCATTTTTTAAACTCACACCAATCCAGTTTTGACTGCTACGAAATTCCCCGGGTTGTTTTATTTCACCGCGCACACCCTGCATTAAAACTTTATGTGTATCCTTTAATAAACGATTAGAAAGTGGTAAGGTTTGAAGTTGTTCAATCGCACCATTAATAGCCTTTATATAGTTCTGAACCTCTTCCCAGTCATCCCGCTTTTCAGGTTCAATATCTTCCATTTCAAGAAATGCTTCTTCCATATTGGTACGTGTTCCTTCTATACGGCTGGATTCCGTAGCTTCCTTGGTAATGTGCATACGAATAAAAAAATCAACATCGGGAACAAGTTGGGAAAAGGCATTTAACTCACCTAAAGCGCGATCAGCCTCACTTAATAAGGTCAAAACCTCACCATCTGCCAGTTCCCACGGATGGTTAATCAATGTGGGTAAGAAACTCTTATATTGATACTGTTGCTTATAGCTACCTGATAAATAGTCGTTTAGATTCATGTTATGTCAGAAAATACCTGAGTTTCTATAATTATATATTTATTATCTCAGAAACACAGTTTTTATTCTATATTATTTCAGAAAACCACCTAGTTTCTGAAATAATAAAATTCTTATGTCAGAAACTAGGTGGTTTTGCTGTTGCTCAGCTTCAACTTTCAAAATAAGCTTTACAATATAAATCAAAATTATACTTATATTCTTCGATTTATCAGTTTTAAATGCCGTTAAGAAAATAAGCTCCTCTAATAATTTGTTGAGCTTATGTGTTCTAGAATAAGAACCAATAGGACTTTTAGTTTCTAAAATATGTTTAAAAAAACATTCCAGCATTTGTTGATAATGAAAGCAATGAATAGAACAATCTTGTATCTTACTGGTATTAAAAAAATCAACAGCTATTGCATGTTCCCACGCTTTACCACCTAAGTTTTTTACATTTTCAAAGTTTTTAAATAATTTTTGGTACATATTTGTTCTCATTTGTAAACTGATGTATCATCTTATATATATCATATCTTTATAATTCACAACAATATGAACTTATTATTTACTTTACCCCCAGAAACAGCTCATTCTTTAGCTTTAAATACTTTAAAATTTCTTCATAAATTTAAATTTAATAAAAAAATTCCATATAAACCCATCACAGTGATGGGTTTATATTTTCCAAATCCAGTTGGATTAGCGGCTGGTTTGGATAAAAATGCTGAATATATTGATTGTTTGGCTGGTTTGGGTTTTGGATTTATTGAAGTAGGTACGGTTACACCTGAAGCTCAACCCGGTAATCCTAAACCACGTCTGTTTCGTTTAAGAAAAAATCAAGCTATTATTAATCGTATGGGATTTAATAATCATGGTATTGATCGATTATTAAAAAATGTCAAAGCGGCAAGGTTTAAGGGTATTTTAGGTATTAATATTGGTAAAAATTTTAATACTCCCATAGAAGAAGCTATAGATGATTATTTAATAGGCTTAGAAAAAGCATATCCATTTGCAGATTATATTACTGTAAATATTTCATCTCCTAATACTCCGGGATTACGTCAATTACAACAAGCTGATCAATTAGATGCCATGTTGAAGGCTTTAAAAGCAGCTCAACAGGAATTGGCTAGTAAGCATAATAAATATGTGCCATTAGTGGTTAAAATAGCTCCTGATTTAACTGAGGAAGAAGTTAAGGATATTGCTAATACATTATTAGCATCTAAAATAGATGGGGTTATTGCTACTAATACGACGCTATCGCGAGACAATTTAATCTCTGAAGCTTATATAAATGAAACTGGCGGTTTAAGCGGTTCACCTTTATCGATCAAAAGTACTGAGATCATAAAACAATTAAATGCAATCCTAAAAGGCAAAATTCCAATAATAGCTGTAGGTGGTATAATGACTGCCGCAGATGCTGAGGCAAAATTTCAAGCTGGTGCTAGTTTAGTTC
>Ga0256847_1001153_pt1 | contig 14171 bp, 13 predicted proteins | sample TeddybearmetaG_FD_189099 | JGI IMG/M metagenome (GOLD analysis project Ga0256847, IMG submission 189099) | Hydrothermal vent microbial communities from East Pacific Rise, Pacific Ocean - Teddybear | ecosystem: Environmental > Aquatic > Marine > Hydrothermal vents | place: Pacific Ocean: East... | reverse complement strand
AGCATCTCGGCAGCTTTCAGCGCTTCGTGCAGCCGGGCGCCATAAGACAGAATGGCAATCGAAGTGCCTTCCCGAACGATCTTGCCTTTGCCGATCTCAAGCGCGGTCGGGTGGGCTGGAATTTCAACCCCAAAACCCTCGCCGCGCGGATACCGGAACGAGCTTGGGCGATCATCAATCTCGCTAGCCGTCACCACCATCCGGGCGAGCTCTGCCTCGTCGGACGCAGCCATGCAGATCATGCCCGGCAAGGCGCCGAGATAACCAACATCGAAACTGCCCGCATGTGTCGGGCCATCAGCGCCGACCAGCCCTGCCCGGTCAATCGCGAAGCGGACAGGCAGGCTTTGGATGGCAACATCGTGGACCACCTGATCATAGCCGCGCTGCAGGAACGTCGAATAGATCGCCGCAAATGGCTTCATCCCATCGGCGGCCATAGCAGCCGCCATGGTCACGGCATGCTGTTCGGCAATGCCGACATCAAAGGCACGATCCGGGAAGGCTTTCTGGAAGATGTTGACGCCAGTACCGGACGGCATCGCGGCGGTAATCGCGCAAATCTTGTCGTCAGTCTTGGCCAGATCGACCAGCGTATTGCCGAATACGTCCTGATATTTCGGCGCGGTCGGCTGTGACTTGTGTTGTTCGCCGGTAACCACATTGAATTTCGAGACACCGTGATACTTGTCGGCGCTGTTTTCAGCAGGCTCGTAACCTTTGCCCTTCTGGGTCACGACATGCAGTAGGACCGGGCGCTGCATTTGTTTGATGTTCTCCAGAACCGGGATCAGAACGTCGAGATCATGCCCATCAATCGGGCCGACATAGTAAAAGCCAAGCTCTTCGAACAGTGTCCCGCCCATAGCAAAGCCACGCAGATATTCCTCAGCCTTGCGAGCCGGGTTTTCGAGGCCAATTGGCTTGACGACCTTTTTGGCAAACTTGCGCAGACCGCGATAGGAGCGGCCTGAGACCAGCCGCGCCAGATAGTGGCTCATGGCGCCAACCGGCGGCGCAATCGACATGTCATTATCGTTGAGGATCACAACTTGGCGCAACTGTTCATAGCCGACATTATTCATCGCCTCATAGGCCATACCAGCGGTCATTGAGCCATCGCCTATAACCGAGACAACATGATTGCATTTGCCCTGCAGCTCACGCGATTTGGCAAAGCCATGGGCGGCTGAAATTGAGGTCGCAGCATGCGCAGCGCCGAACGGGTCATATTCACTCTCTGCCCGCTTGGTGAAACCAGACAGACCGCCGCCTTGACGTAGCGTCTTGATCCGGTCACGCCGCCCGGTCAGAATCTTGTGCGGGTAGCATTGATGCCCAACATCCCAGATCAGTTTGTCATCTGGCGTATCGAAGACAGAATGGATCGCAACGGTCAGTTCAACCACGCCCAGACCAGCGCCCAAATGCCCGCCAGTTACAGACACCGCATTGATCACCTCAGCGCGAACCTCGTCGGCGATCTGCTTCAGCTCTTCGCGGGTCATGTCCTTGAGATCAGCAGGAGAATGCACCTCGTCCAGCAAGCGTATGTTCGCGAGATCTGTCATTATACGGGCCTCCATGGCAGCGATCTTGTACTCACAGCTTTGCTTAGCGTGTTCTATCGAGAACAAAATCAACAGATTGCAGCAATATATTGGCCCGTTTGTGAAAAATTGCGAGGTGTTGACGTGCTTGCGCGGCGAGGAGCCGCACCCGCTCGCGCGCCTGTTCAATGCCCAAGAGCGTGACAAAGTTGGCTTTTCCGGCGTCTGCATCGGTGCGCAGCGGCTTGCCGACCGTGGCTTCATCGCCCGTGGCATCAAGCAAATCATCCGCAATCTGATAGGCCAGACCGAGATCATGCGCGAAGCCATGTAAGGCGTTGCGCTCAGCCTCATTTGCACCGCCAATGATCGCCGCCGCCTCGACCGAGTATGAGATCAGCGCGCCGGTTTTAAGGCGCTGCATGCGCGTGATCGTATTCAAATCACGCGGGCTGTCCGTTTCCAGCATATCAATCATCTGGCCGCCAACCATGCCTTGCGGTCCGGCAGCGTCCGCCAAACGCTCGATCAGCAAGAGCCGGATATTAGGATCGCGGTGCGTGTCTTCATTGGCCAGGATTTTAAACGCCATTGTCAGCAGGGCATCGCCAGCCAGCACGGCCGTGGCTTCACCATAGGCCTTGTGCACGGTGGGTTGGCCGCGCCGGAAATCATCATCATCCATACACGGCAAGTCGTCGTGCACGAGCGAATAGGTGTGAATGCATTCAAGCGCCGCAGCGGTGCGCAGCAGGTTTTGCTCTGGCGCATCAAACATCGCCCCGGTCTCAATCACATAGAATGGGCGCATCCGTTTGCCATTGGCCAGCGCGGCATGGCGCATCGCGCGCATCAGGTCAGCTTCGGGGCCTTGCGCGGGGGGGATCAGTTGGTCGAGTACAACCGTAATTCGGTCCGCAATTTCGGTGAGCCGGCTCGCAAATTCGATTTCGCCGACATCTTGCATCAGTCAAAGCTCGCAGGCTCGGTTGAAACATCGCCGTTCTGGCCTTGAATGATCTGCTTCACTTTCAGATCAGCCGCATCGAGCCGCGTCTGGCAATGCTTTTTCAGGGCCGCGCCGCGCTCATAGATTGCAATCGATTGTTCAAGCTCAACATCGCCCTGTTCCAGTTGGCGAACGATGGTTTCCAGTTCCGCCAGAGCCTCTTCGAAGCTCATCTTGTCGACAGGTTTAGCTTTGTCAGCCATCAATATGCTCACTTTGGTTACGGTATCGCCGATACCCTAGAGGCGGTTCGAGTTCGCCTCAATGGGGAGAATTAGCTTTTTCCGCGATACTCGTAGATGCGGTAGCTCCAATAGCCGTCGCCGCCATCGCGAACGCAAACCCAGCCAAGCCGCTGCATCGGCCGGCGCAGCATCCGGTTGAACCAGCCATGTGCGGCGACATAGACCGTCTTGCCGTCAGCGGCCTCGTGCATTTTCAACGCGGCCGCCTTGGCCCGCTTGCGCGCTTGGGAGATGCTCTCGCCGTCAAGCTTGTGTCCGAATACCCAGACCATTCGCGCCAGAATGTTCCAGGTCTTGGGCAAATAAGCCTTCCCCTTCAGGCGCGGCGGCGGTAGCGGCGCTTCGTTGAAAACCGGATCAGGCTTTGGCTCGCGGCCCTTGGTCGCCCATTGCGCTGTCTCAATCGCGCGCAGCCGGGCCGAGCTTAGAACCACATCAACGCCCTCAACCTCATCGATCAGGGATTGAGGCACCTCTTGATCATCAGCCAGACTGCCAATCTCGTAGCGCTCCCACCAGTCGCGGTACTCTTCCCAATTCAAGCGCGGGCCAGCACTTCGGTTCAAGGCTGGTCGACCATGACGCGACACAATCACTCGTCCGCGGCGTGGTTTGTTTAACTCTTTGACGCTCATGCAAATGCCCCGACTCACCGACAAGAATTATCGGATACAATGCGACTTAGGCAGATTGGTTTGCGGCATCAAGTTAATGCTTGCAAGTTCTTACAATTCCCGCTGCCCCAGCGCGCCAACAACGCCGGATATACGCGCGCCGACGCTCAGTTCGGCCAGCGAAACCTGATCCATGCGGCGACGGGCGCGCTTCATCAATTCGCCTGCCTTAGCCGGCATCACGCCTTCACCCCAGCGCCAGGCCTTCCCGGCCAGACGCGCCGGAGCGACAGTCTTGGCGTTCCCGCGCAGCGTGCCGGAATCAACGGGCAGCTGAAAATTGGCATAATGGCGCTTGTAATGATCCAGCCCCGGACCGGCATCATAAGTCTGAATGCCCTCGCCCGGCATCTGCGGCAGCATTTCCTGAACCAGCATATTGCCCGGCGAATACCCGCCCAAGTCGCGCTCAAACCCGGTCAACCAACCGTGCATGACGGTGTCAGACTGCAAGTTCATCTCGCTAGCGGCGTGCTGGCCGTCAAAGCATAGCGTGGCCAGCCGCACCCGCATGCGCGGGCCTTCATAGCTGCGCAGGCGATCGAGTAGCCCCCGCGCCCATTCGGGCTTGAGAACATCGTGAAATCCAGTGCGCGCGAACTGATCCTGCTTCAGGCCAATCAGCCTTTTGAATGAAGTGTCAGAGCGATCATCCCAGTTGAACTGCAGCTCAGAAAAATCGCGCTCAACATTGCGATACAGACGGCGCATCTTCTTGAAATGCTTCGGCCAAGCCTGCTGCTGCGCCGCGAAATAGGCGTTCCAGCCCATCGAAATGTCAGTCATGTTCGCACCGACGCGGGTCATGCCCTTTGGCATCGGCTCAGCTTGTGGCTGCAGACCAAACACAGTCATGCCGGACAGACCCAATCCATTCAGAAAGGTCTGGGCTGTGAGATTGTGTTCCGGCTGCACAATTGGCCCGTGCCAATCAGAAAACGGGCCGCCAATCGGTCTTGACCAACCGCCGGGTCGCTCGTGCAAGGGCCAGACCCCAACTACGTCTTCACCCTTGGTCGCGACGCCGATCCGTGTGTCTTCTCTGACCTCACCAACCAAACGGGCGAAATCGGGATCAAAGAATGGATCATCATAGATCGCACGCGCATTTCGCAGCGCCGTATAGGCCTGCCAAAGCTCGCGGCTCATCTGCGCGGGGCGATACAAGGCAAACTTCAACACATATAGCTCCAGCAGGGAAATCGAGACAATTGTCGATCAACCTGCAATCACCATACCGCAAACGCGTATCAGGAGCGTAAACTTACAGTTTGAAACTTGCTACAAACCGCGCCAGACGCGTTTCTTCATGCACGGATCGGCCTGCGCACTCTTGCAGCGATAGGTGCTGAACAAGACCGTATCGGCGCGACCGAGCAGATTATCGAACGGCACAAACCCAACCGAAGCCTGCACATCAGAGATGCCGCGGCGCGGCGGGCATCCGGCCTGATCGATCACCCCCTCGGGCGTGCGCGGGCAATGTCCGGACTCGTTTCGTGCATCGGTCGAGTTGTCGCGATTGTCGCCCATGAAGAAGAAATGCCCCTCTGGCACCATGAACGTCACAGTATCATCATAGGCGCCGCCGCCCTCAAATGAGTGGCTGAGCCAAGTATCGCCATTGCCTTCAGTATATTCGCGTGCCGTTTTTCGGCGCTTGTGGCTGTGTTCGATATAGCTGATGCGACGAACGAAATCCCGCTTCACGGGCTCACCATTGCGGAAGACCTGTCCGCTACGCATTTGAATCTCATCGCCCGGAAGGCCGATAATCCGCTTGATCATCACGCGCGGGGTGTGGGGGTGTTCAAACACAGCAACATCGCCGTGCTTGGGCTGGCTGGCAAAGATCCGGCCCTCCGGCAGCGGAATGTAGCGGCCGAGGCTGAACGGCAGGGAATGGCGCGAATAGCCATAGGCAAACTTGTTGACGGTCACCCGGTCGCCGACCTGAAGATTAGGCACCATGCTTTCAGATGGGATCACGCGAAGCTCATAGACCAGCCCTGAAAAGATCAGGAAAATCGGGATGAACACACTCAGGGTCACGCCCCATTCCTTGGCTTCTTTGATCGCTTTCTCCTTGAACGTCATGGGCACCGCATCCTCGGCGGCGGTTTTCTCTACAGTCGTCGTCATCGCAGCTTTACCGCCGTGCCATAGGCCAACAGTTCAGCTGAACCACCCATAATCATTGAAGTTGTCACGCGCATAGAGATGATCGCATCAGCGCCCGCCGCTTCGCCGTCAGCCATCATCCGGTCGAGCGCCTGCTCGCGTGCTTCGGCCATCAGCTTGGTATATTCAGGCACCTCGCCGCCAATCAGATTGCGCAGCGCCGCCATGATGTCGCGGCCAAAAAAGCGCGTGCGAACGGTGTTGCCTTTGACCGTTCTGATCACCTCAGCGACCTCGCGGCCCGGAACGGTTTCTGCCATCGTCACAATCATCCGGCGCGTCTCCTATTTGTCGACATTTTTCGAATAATGGTCATCTTCGGCATTGTTCAGCCGGTCAACAACCACTTTCGCTAAAAGCACTAAAAAACCCAGCCCAACCAGACCGGGAATGGCTAGAACGCCCCAGATCGGCGCGCCAATCTCTGAACTTGCAGCGCCGATAGCGAGGCTGATCCCGAGGATCATGAACAGGCCGTAGATCACCGCGCCGATGATGATCAGGCCGATGCCAACGGCGAACCAGCCTTGGGTTGGGCTTTTCTCAGACATCGGCTTCTCCTAACATCAACGCGGCGACACTTACCCTGCCCTGCCACGTAACGCGACCATGCGGCTTGATAAAATGTCAGTTAGGTTGCCGAATACCAAGCAGTGCCTGCTTCGTCGACGATCACAGCCGCGTCGCCGCGCGCGATCAGGTAGTTGAGATGGGCCAAGGCTTCGCCGGTCGCCATGCCGAGAACTTCATCCCCGATTGAGCGGCCAAAGATTGACGGGAAGATATCGACGGCGCGGCGCGGTTCCTGCCCCAGCCTTTGCAACAGGCGTTTGAGGGCGATTTCGTGGCCGTGAATGAGGTGATCGAGGCGATCATGCACGCCGGTGAACGGTTCATTATGCGCGGGCAGGACCAGCACATCGGCGGGCAAAGCCGCTTTCAGCTTGGCGCAACTTTCGAGCCAGTCTTTCAGCGGGTCTGCGGCTGGTTCAGTTGGGAAAACCGAGACATTTGACGAGATACGCGGCAGCAATTGGTCGCCGGCAATCACCACGTTCAGAGACGGGCAGAACAGGCAGGCATGTTCAGGCGAATGGCCATTGCCCATCACCACTTGCCAATCTTGCCCGGCCATGTCGAAGCGGTCGCCATCTTCGAGCCGGTGATATGCATCCGGCAGGCGCGAGACGGCGCGGCCGAAGCCGCCAAAGCGTTTCGAATAGTCTTCGATCTGCTTCTGGTTCCAACCGGCTCTGGTGTAGAAGTCAGTCGCGGCTTGCGGGGCCTCGCGGCCCGTATCGGCGACCAGCATCTTGCAGGTGATATATTCGAGCCGGGAAATCCAGAACTCAGCGCCGGGAAACTTGCGGGTGAGCCAGCCAGCATTGCCGATATGATCGGGATGCATATGCGTAACGATGACGCGCCAAACCGGGCGGCCCTCCAGTTTCTCATCGAAAATCTTGCGCCATGCAGTCTTGGTGTCGTCCATCGGCATGCCGGTATCGACAATGGTCCAGCCTTTAGCGCCGTCATCGATCAGCCAGAGATTGATCCATTTCAGCGAGAATGGCAGCGGCATGCGCAGCCAAAATACGCCGGGCGCAACTTGCATTGTGTCGCCAACCGCCGGGACCGTGTCGCCGTGCGGATAGGTCAGCGCCGCGCGCCCTGCCGTTTTGCCTGCAAATCCATCCATGCCGGATCATCGCATAGCGCTGCAAACGGACCAAGCCGTCACCGTGGGGAAGCTTGGTTGCAGCAGGTGCGACCGGAGCGCGTGTGAGCGTCCGGTGGGGGCCCACGAGAGAAAGCAGTTTCACTAGTTCAACGCGCAGCCTTCAATCGTGATGCGGTGCATGATGCGGCGCTGGCCTTGGTAATCGTTGAGCGCCCAGTGCCATGTCGAGCGGTTGTCCCACATCGCGATGCTGCCCGGCTGCCATTTGAACCTTGTATGGAAGGCCTCGCCGCCGAAGACGTGGGCGAACAGTTTCGACATCAGCGGCGCGGATTGCTCGCGGGTCTCGCCTTCAAACGAGACGGTGAAGGCGGGATTGACGTAGAGCGCTTTCTTGCCACTGAGCGGATGGGTGATGACCACTGGGTGGACCGGGTCGGCGAGCGTTTCGGCGGCGGCGGCATTGCCGATACGGCCCTTGCCTGCATCGCTCTGATTGTAATGGGTGTCAGCACCCTCGCCGAAGATGTGGCGGCCGGAATGGACGGCATTGCGGCCTTCAATCGCGGCTTTCAACTCGTCGTCGAGCGTCTCGTAAGCGGTATACATTGAGGCAAACAGAGTGTCGCCGCCGCTGTCGGGCAGATCGCGCGCAACGAGGACAGAGCCAAGCGCGGGTTCGAAATCGTAGGAATGATCGGTGTGCCAGCCGCCACCAATATTGTCGGTATCGCCGGGTTCTTTGGCGACCATGGCGATTTGGGGGTAATCGGCATGCGCACCGAAAAAGCGGTTGATATTGATGTCGCCAAACCGCTCGGCAAAGGCAATATGGTCGGCCTCCGTGGTGTCTTGGTCGCGGAAGAAAATCAGGCCGTGGTCGGCGAAGGCTTGGTGGATGGCTTGGAACTCGCCATCGGATAGGGCTTTGATATCAACACCGGTAATTTCCGCGCCGACGCCTTGGGTCAGGGTGATGGTCAGGGTCATGAGGGCCTCCGCAATGGTGATGGGCGGAGACTAGCGGGTTTACGTTGCGGGCGTCAAAGGGCGCTAATAGGCAAAATGCGTGGCTTGAGAGGCGACGACAATCCACGTGAACAATAGTCCGTTCACGAACGCCCCGGCATAAATCCGCCCGGTCAGGCGATACAAGCCGGTGAAGACAATCGCGGCAATCGTCATCAGCGGCACGAACTGGATTGCGATGATCGTGAAGAGCGGGAAGATCGCTAGCGCCAGAGTGCCGTCGGTCAGGAGCGGAATATATTGCAGCGCCAGTAAGAGCAGCCACGGCCCGGCCAATAACAACCAATTGACGCCAAGTTCGCGCCGGAACGACCAGTCTGGGCGACGCAGCTGGCCGTGTAAGGCGAGCGCGGTGACGAGGAAGAACGCCGTGAACGGCACTAGATAAGACAGCGCTACGCGGGCCTGTAACAGGCTGAGCGGTTTGACGCCGAAGACCCAAATTCGGAAATCCACGCCAAGGGTCGCTGCGACCAGAACCAGACTGAGATAGGCGGTGGCGGCGACGCCAATCGCGAGCAAGGTCGACAGGCCGACCTTCTTGGCTAGCCCACCATCACTCCATACCGCGCCATAGTTTGCCAGCGTCGCGCCGGTCTTGCGGTTCGACAGGCGGTGCCATGCGGTGAAGAGGAGGAGCGAGATTGCGCCTGTGATTGTGGTCCAAAAGATTAGCGTGGTGGTCACCTCTTGGCCGAAGATTGCACTGGCTTTCCAGCCGGCCAATTCCGGTACAATTCGCAGCGGGAAATAGGTCAGAATTGGCAAGATCATGAACAGGACGGCACCGCCCCACCAGCCGCGTCCTGTCAGCCCTGCGCTGGATTCTGGACTTGTTTTCAATGACTGGAAGCTTGGCAAGCGAAGCAAGATTGATCCGGCCGGGACCAGCAACATCACCATGCCGATCAGGGCGATCAGCGTGCCGAGTTCTTTCCATATCCAGACCTGATTTGAGACGGGCAAAGGCTTGGCCCCGTCTAGGGTTTGGTCGAACCAATCGATGGCGTGGCCGATTGCCTGATTAGAGAAATGGTCGCCGGGATGGGTGGTTGAGGGCTGCAATAATATCCGCGCCGTGCCGTCTTGGATTGAGCCGTAGAGTTGGCCCGGGACGACCGGCTCCTGCGTGCCGAACAGGGTTTTCAGCTTGTCCGATGCGGCAATGTCAGAGGCGCGCGGGGTGTTCCACATGAGGCCGGAGAACTCATCGTATTTCGAGAATACCACGGCGACATTGCGCGGGAATTCAGCCGTCCCCTCTGGCGCGCCGAGGGTTCCGGTGGATGATCCCTCCAGCACCATTGAGCGGTAGCCGTCAGGGTGTGTCGCGGCGGCAAATAGCGACGACCAGCCGCCCATCGAGTGGCCTTCAAGCCCAATATTGTCTGGATCAACAAAGTCCAGCGCGCGCAAATAAGTCAGCGTATCGAGCCCGCCGAGCGCGTTGGCGAAGGCTGGCGGCGCGCTATAGCCGTGGCCAGGCTGGTCCGGCGCGAGCACGACATAGCCGCGACGCGAGAACTCTATCGCGAAGGGGGATTGGGTTTCATTGGTGTTGATATAGCCGTGCGTCGCGAGGATTGCGGGGGCTGGATTTTCGGCCGACACGCCGTCTGGCACGTAAAGCCGCGCGTGATAGACTTGCCCGCCTGCCCCCTCGAACTGAACCGATTTGACCTCGACTCGTCCGCCGCTGGTCTGGATGAAAGCAGCGAGGCTCGACCCGGCGACGATCAGCAACACGGCCAGCACGATGAGGCGTATGGATTTTGTGATGACGGCTCCCCCAGGGATCAGGTTTTCGCCAGCCTATCAGTGCCGGTGAGAATTGACAGAGTTTACGTTGGGGGCGGAAGTTTGCTTCGGCGTCGGAGGGGACGCTAGACGAAAGACTTCCTGTGCTGCGGAGAATATGCTTCAGCCCCCCTTTGGGACCGATCCGAAACCATCTTCGGTCTTGGCTGGGCACCTACTTTATCGAATTCATGCCAAGCTTGGCATATATAACTCTTACTCTGTTAAGTGCAAAGACATTGAAATAGGTTTGAGAGTGTGCAGCACCTATAAAAAGATGAGGGTTTACTGCATGATGGAAATAAAAAGATCTCTGGTGACTTTGCTGTCAGCGACAGTTTTGGCCTCGTGCTCTGGCGGGGGAGGCAGCTCTTCACCTCCTGCACCACCACCGCCGCCGCCAGTAAGTACTTCGCCAACAGCTGTTTTGACTGCGACTTCAACATCTGCAGACGAACTGCAGTCGCTCATATTGGATGCATCCGGCTCAAATGACGCAGATGGTGACTCACTTACGTTTACCTGGTCTCAGACATCAGGATCAACAATTGCTTTACAAGACAACGGCAACACAGCCGAGATTTCGATTCCAGAGCTAACATCTGATGCGGGTTACGGATTTCAGGTTTCTGTATCAGACGGAACGAACTCGGACACGGCCAACATTTCAATTACAGGCACAAACATTGTTCTTTCTCCGGTGACATCCAAAATCGGAACGCCCCGGAAAACAATAGCGAACCTAGACAGCCCCCAATCAGTCATCGTTGTCTACGATGCTGGCATTGGTCTTTTTTCTGTCGCTGCAATTACTGGTTCTGGTTCAAGCTCAAAATTGTCGTTTTTCCAAGATGCTTTGAATCCCAGTTTCTTTGGCGACAACCCAACTGATTTGTCTGAGAACTCTGTTGCGGGTCAAACTTCAGTAACCGATGGAATTTATGGTACAAGCATTACGGACTCTCAGATTGCTCTGGGATTCCAGAACGAAGGCATTGTCAGAGTTTTCTCTGGGTCTTGGCAACTAACGCCTGCCTTGCAACCCCGTAGCCAAGTCTCTGTACCAGACGTCTGTGCGCTAGCATCGGAGGACCTCTTCGGCGACGCCGCCTTTGATGACATTGTGGCTGGACAAAAAGGTGGGGGAATAAGAATTCTTATCAATAACGCATATATCGGTCGCCCCTCTGCTGAATGGGGACACTATGATACAAACCAACAGCTCAAGACCTCTGGCGAGTACTGCCACATCATCGTTCAACGCGGGATCAATAGTAAGATATTCGCCTTCAACAAAACGGATGGCCTGATCTACGTTTGGGAGAAGCAATCTGCAGGGAATATCGTTGAATTGACGCCAATAGATATTGGCATTCCAGTCGGTCTCGATCTGGTCCAACTTCGACGAATAAAAGATGCCCAAGGTTTCTTCATTATTGCGGCACTTGTCTCAGACGGAAGCCATGTTGGCGACCACCGAGTTATCGTGCTTCACAATAAGTTCGATGGCACAGGTTCAACGACGAGGATTGAGCGGTCTTGGACGCGTGGGATTCCCAGTGACATCATCATTGAGAATGAAAGAGGTGGAACTCAGACACCCGATCTAATCATAAGCTTGAGCAGTGTCCCTTACATCATGACGATAGAAAACTCTGCAGCTCCCAGTCTAGGAGATACCGGGCCGCTGTTTGGCCAGATCGAGTATTCCGAGACTCAGTTCGGAGCAACGGAGCTTCATGACGGCGTGATTATTACATATCGCGACGAGGGCATAATCGAGGTCGTTCGAGATTTGACCTTAGACTGAGCTTTGTTGAATTCGCGGATTCCGGTTGAGCCTAAGTCTTCAGCTAAACCGCCCAAAACCCCATCACCCCCGCAACATATCCCTACTAATAATCACGCGCATGATTTCGTTGGTGCCTTCTAGGATTTGGTGGACCCGCAAATCGCGGACGATTTGTTCGATGCCGTAGTCGGTGAGGTAGCCGTAGCCGCCGAAGATTTGCAGGGCGTCATTGGCGACTTTGAAGCCCGTATCAGTGACGAAACGCTTGGCCATGGCGCACCAACGGGTCGCATCCGGGGCTTTGGCGTCGAGTTTCTGCGCCGCTTCGTAGAGCATGACGCGCGCTGCGCTGAGCTCGGTTTCCATATCGGCGAGTTTGAACTGAGTGGCCTGAAAGTCGGCGATGGGTTTGCCGAATTGCTGGCGTTCCTTGGCATACTCGACCGCCTTGTCGAGGGCGCGCTGAGCCCCGCCGAGCGAGCAGGCGGAAATATTCAGGCGGCCACCATCGAGGCCGGCCATGGCGAATTTGAAGCCTTGCCCCTCTTCGCCGATGCGGTTGGCGGCGGGTACGCGGACATCATCGAGAATGACTTGCGCGGTGGGTTGGCTGTTCCAGCCCATCTTCTTTTCGTTCGCGCCAAACGACAGGCCAGGCGTGTCTTTCTCGATGATGAAGGTCGAGATGCCGCGCGCGCCATCGTCGCTGGTGCGGGCCATCAAGACATAGACGTCAGAGGCACCAGCACCGGAAATGAACTGTTTCGAGCCGTTGAGGATATAGTCGTCGCCATCACGCACAGCGGTTGTCTTGAGCGCGGCGGCGTCAGAACCCGACCCCGGTTCGGTCAGGCAATAGGACGCGATCAGCTCCATACTGGTCAGGCGTTTGACCCATGTCTCGCGTTGATCGTCAGAGCCAAACTGATCGACCATGCGGGTTGCCATATTATGGATCGAAATGAACGCAGCGGTTGAGACGTCGCCATAAGACAGCTGCTCAAAGATCAGCACGGCGTCGAAGCGCGACAGGTCTGACCCGCCGCCCGCTTCGCTGGTATAGATGCCGGCAAAGCCAAGCTCGGCGCTGGCGCGAATAACGTCGATGGGGAAGTGTTTGGTTTCGTCCCATTCGGCCGTGAACGGCGCAAGGCGATCGCCTGCGAAGCGCTTGGCCATGTCCTGAATCATCACTTGTTCTTGACTTAGTGTTGTTGTCATTGGCTTTTTGCTCCGCTCAGTCTATCTGCCCTGACCAATGCCACAGGAGCAAGTCTCGTCAATGCGTCAGTTGCCGGAAGAATACGTCATCACCGATGTGACGGAGGATGATATTCCTGCGCTGGTCGCGGCTGACCGGGCGGCGTCGATGCTGTTTGAGGATACCGGACTGATCAGTCCTGAGGCTTTGACCGACACGATCCCGCATGACGCTTTCGCCGAGGCGATCAAGGCCGAACATGTTATCGTGGCGCGTCATATCGAGGGCTATGCGGTCGGGTTTACGCTGACCAGTCTGCGTGGCAAAGGACTGTATCTGGATCAGATCAGCGTGCATCCCGAGCATGGTCAGTGCGGGATTGGCACTGAGCTGATGATGCATCTTCTGCAGGATGCTGAGGATCGAAAGCTCCCTTATGTGACGCTGTCGACGTTCCGCGACTTGCCGTGGAATGCGCCCTTCTATGCGTCGATGGGGTTTCGCGAGATTCATCGCAACAAGTTTGATGAGTTCATGTTCGAGATCGAAGAGGCGCAGCGCCCGCTGATGGACGTTGCGGCAAGATGTTTCATGCGTCGCAGGGTGCGCGCGCCGCTTTTTCGGCGTAAAAAGCCTGCATGACCCAACTTATACTCTCAATTGATCCTGAACCTAGCCGGGTTCAGGAGATCGGCAGCTTTACCGCAACTGGCCGCGCGCATGTGCCGTCGATCCTGACCGAGGCTTCGGCGAAGGCTTTGCATAGCGCAGTCACCGATCTGGAGCACTGGAACGCGATTTTCGACCGCGACGGCCAAAATGTCGACTTGAATGACAGCGCTTTGAGTATTCTCACCGAGGTTCAGAAAACCGCCCTGTTCGGCCATTTGAACCAGACGGCGGCGACGGGATTTCAGTATTTCTTCGCCAATATTCCGCTCTATGACGCCTATCATTCCGGGCGCGAGATCGACCCACGCCTGACTGCGATCTATGAGTTCATCCATGGCGA
>Ga0256847_1001152_pt1 | contig 14173 bp, 12 predicted proteins | sample TeddybearmetaG_FD_189099 | JGI IMG/M metagenome (GOLD analysis project Ga0256847, IMG submission 189099) | Hydrothermal vent microbial communities from East Pacific Rise, Pacific Ocean - Teddybear | ecosystem: Environmental > Aquatic > Marine > Hydrothermal vents | place: Pacific Ocean: East... | reverse complement strand
TACTTAATATTTTTGTGTTTTGATTGTTGATTAAAGTTCTCATAATTTTAAGTTTAGTTGTTTTTATTGTTTTGTTTAAAGATTATCTATAACGTCTTTTTGATTTCCAGATAATACCTTTGGTTGTACTTAAATTTTTTGTTTCTTGATTGTTTATTAAAGTTTTCATAATTTATATTTTGAATTGTTATACACTTAGTAGACGCATCAGAATATATTTTGTTACAGTACTCGGCATAACAAAGTACTATATTATTGTACATTTCATTTTAATACATTGATAAACAACATTTTAAATAATGTTAAAAAAATGTGAAATAATTTATAAATGATAAAAATAAAGTAATTTTCCTAAAAATATATGACTTAATTTAAGTTTCAATACCCAATAGATCAATATATATGTTACTTACAAATAGGGTAGAAGCACCCTGTTACTGATGTGTTAATTAGGGGAAAAACACCCTCTTAAAAATGGGGAAAAATCCCCGTTGACTCCCTTAATTAAATTACCTACTTTAGTGCTTGTATAAACCTACAACTTTGATACTATGAAAATTTTAAAACCTTTTTTATGTAAATTCTTCTTATTGGTATGCATATTATTTTTGTTTGAATCTTGCTATTCCATCAGATTGAGAAGTATTAATGGAGTACCACAACCAGATCCCGTGGGAGACCGAAAAGATTACTATCGCGATATGATGGTTATTGAAAAAGACACTGTTATTAAGATTGGTGTAACAAGCAAAGACTTTACTTATTTAATAAAAGAAAGTAATTCTTGTAAAACAGGAAAATTGCATACTGTAGAGTTTAGAAACACTTTTGGAGGTGTTTTATTAAGTGCAATCACCCTTGGTAGAAAACGTAAAATGAAAATTAAATACGTTTGTATGAAACCAACCAATTAAAAGATATCATGGCAACAACAATACCACATCCAAAATCAGAATGGGATACACTACACAATAATGGACCATTTCCATTAAAAACCTTATATGTTACCGAATTGGCTGGAGAAGGAAACATGCCCATTAAAATAGATCGATATAATGATGCTGCACTGGAAATTCAAAGGCTTATAAAAGAGACTGTAGCAAGTAATCAAGGTTTTCGTGCTTATGGATCACGATGGTCTATGAATAATATAGCACATAATAAAGATAGAATGCATTATAACGGTTTTATGAATATTCATATGCCAATTGCACCTCAAGATTGCCATATTCAAACTAGTTTTACGGCAGACAATTTATTTTTCTTTGAATGCGGTAACACTATAAAACGAGTTTCAGAAGTGCTCTCAGCACATGGTAAATCATTAAAAACGACAGGAGCTAGTAACGGGCAAACTATTGCAGGCTGTATTTCAACAGGAGTTCACGGTTCAGCATTAGATACTGGTGCGGTACAAGACTATGTAGTTGGATTAAATCTGATAATTGGTCCGAATCCTGAAGATATTATCTATTTAGAAAGGCATACACAGCCCGCTTTGAGCGATAGCTTTGCTCAAAAATTGAAAGCCAGAATAATTCGAAATGATAATTTATTTAATGCAGTAGCTGTAGGTTTAGGAGCTTTTGGATTTATTCATGGTGTGGTTATAGAGTCTGAACCAAGGTTTTTATTAAAACGCTATGTAAAAAAAATTGACAAAACCCTCGCTTTAGAGCTTGCTGATACGATGGATTTTAAGAATTCCTCATTTACAATTCCAGAAGAAACAGATGCAAATGGCAAGGGTAAACGTCCTTATCATTATAAAGTATTTATCAATCAATATAGTAATGACTCAGAATATGTAGTTGAATTGATGTATAAGAAGCCATATTTTGTACCTTATGAAGACCCTTTTCCCGTAATTAAAGAATCTTTATATCGTGACCTGATTCATCTATTTGTAAAATTAGCAGAAAATTTCCCAAAAAGTATTCCTTGGTTAGTAAAACGATTAAAAAAAACCATTTTACCTATGGTTGGTGAAATTGTTACAGGAACACTTCCAGAAATATTTTGGGATGCACCCTATCAAGGACCTGCTTTTGCATGTTCTTTCGGCGTAGATCATAAAGATTCCTCAAAAGCGTTGAAATTACTTGGTGACCTCACTAAAAACGAAGGACCGATTCCTGGTATTTTTGCCATGCGTTTTGTAAAACAATCAAAGGCAACATTGGCATTTACAAAGTTTCCAATTACCTGTATGATAGAAATTGACGGAGTATTATGGAAAAAAACAAGAAAAATAATGAGTATTACTGAGTTTTCGAGACGTATGATTGAAGTCTTACAACAAAACAATATTGATTTTACGATACATTGGGGAAAAAATAATGATTGGGCATTTCCAAATTTAGTTGAACATATGTATGGTGATAAAATGAAGATTTGGAAAAATTATCGAAACTCTTTACTTTCTGATGATATGGCAAAGCTATTTTCAAATGACTTTTTAGAGACCGCAAATTTAGCACAACCAGAGGCAAATATTCCTCAAAATTTGATTGTGTCATTATAATAAAACATCTTTTAAATGACATAAGGACATTTGTTAAATACTATATTTTAATGCAATTTTATTATGAATCCTAAAAATTATCATTTCAAATTACCAAAAGATAAGAAACCAAGCAATGTACGTTTACCTGAGATTTGGTACCCTGGGATTAAACAGTATTGGGAAAAATCTACTTCCAAACGTATTTACAACCCTATTTTTGGTATTAAAGCAATAGTAATTCATGCAACAGCTGGGCATTCTTCAGATGGAGCGGTTTCTGTAATGCGTGATGGTAAAGCTAGTTGGCATTGGTTAATACCGGATGAGGATGAAAAAGAACATGAAAATGTTGTATGGGCTTGTGCACCTGAAACATTAGCGGCATGGCATGTGAGGAATGATAAATTTCATCCCGATGTAAATAATGGAAAAAATAAAACAAATCATTGGTCTTTAGGAATTGAATTGGTGAATAGTCAACAGAATGATTCTTTTTCAGATTGGCAAATAAAAATCACTGCCGATATTGTAAAATACTGCTGGGCAAAATATCCAAACTTAGAACATATAGTGTCGCATGCTAAATTAGACCCTTCAAGGCGTACAGACCCAGGTATATTATTCCCATGGCAACAATTTAAGGACAATGTATTAGCAAGTAATTTTGATGATATGGTGGTTTTTGAAGAGTTTAGTGAAGAAAAATCGATTGTCGAATCACATAATGAAATTAATAGCAATGACATTTGTTGCTAGTCAAAAATTTTAAAAGGGGAAAAATCCCCAATCGAAAAAGGGGAAAAATCCCCGTTGACTTCTTTAAATGATTTGTATAATTTTATAAAATTATCAGTATGATTTAGTTTATATAAATAATTTAGTTATTTATAGTATGAGTTATTCGGAAACCTTTTTAAATAAAAATAAAATAAGCACTCCTAAAATCAGTAAAGGGGAGTTGGAAAAATTCAATAGTGACAGCCTTGAATTGTCTAAGTATTATCTAGACTATCAAAATTACAGTTTACTTCATAATCCATTTAGGAAGTTCCCCTATTTTACAGCTTCTAACATTGATGGGGCCCTTTTTAAAAAAATAAAACGTGAAGATCTTTTTTCAGGAAGTGACCGTTGGAGTAAAGATAATCGTATTCCTTATAGTTCTCAATTTGGAAAAGAATTATACAGTGCAGATAAAAGTGATTTTGATAAAGGGCATATGACCAAGCGTGAAGATGTACAATGGGGGACGGATATTGAATCTGCTAAAAAAGCGGCAGAGTCTACATTTTATTACACGAATGCCATTCCTCAATTAGATAGATTAAATAGAGGTGTTTGGCGTAAGATTGAAGACTATATTTTACATCATGAAGTTGTAAAAAGCAACCTAAAAATTAGCTTGTTTACCGGACCGGCCTTAAGAAATGATGACCCTGAATTTGTTACTATAATAAATAATGAACTGGTAAAACTTCCATATTTATTTTGGAAGGTAGTTTATTATTTAAAAGAAGATGACCTATTTAGAACGGGTTTTATAACCAGTCAAAAGAAATTACTCGAAAAAAGGCGTATTACAAAACCACTCTCAAGAGGTCCGTCTACGACGAGAGAATATTTTACAAAATTTAAAGATGCAGAAACCTATCAAGTGAAGGTCAGTTTTATTGAAAAGCTATGCGAATTACAATTTGCAGAGGCAACAGAAACATTTCAAGATGATACTCCAGAAAAACTAATCTTATCTGGTATAGAAGTTCGTGCTGACAAAGTGTTAAACGGTACTATTAATTTAAAACTATAAGATAATTAAAGATTTAACTAAAATATTATTTATAAAAGCGAATCCGGTAGATACAGAGGACCTTAGATTAGAAAAGGAAGAAAATCAGATTAGAGAGGTATTGGCTAAAAGTGAACTCAAAAAAAAGTTTGAGTTTGAAGTAAGAGGTGCTGTAACAAAAAACGCTCTAATAGATTATTTGCTAACCATTGAGCCCAATATACTTCACATTTCAGGACATGGGAATGATAAGGAAATGTTATTTTTAGAAGATATTGATGGTTATAAAGAAGAAGTTTCGATAGAACGATTTTCTGAATTATTATCTAGTTTTTTAGGTCATGTTGAATTGGTTATTTTAAATAGTTGTCACAGTTTATCTGGAATTGATGCCATCAATAAAAAAATACCTTATGTAATTGGGATGAAAAAGGAAATTCCAAATGACATAGCGATTAATTTTTCTACCAATTTTTATAATTCTTTATTTAGAGGAAGAGATATTAGAAGTGCCTTTAAAATAGCCTTGTCGGCAATATCATTAACCAACAAAGAAAACGAATTAATTCCTCAGCTAATAATCAATCAAGTAAAGAAAGATAAAACCCTTACTATAGACACGGAAGAAGATAAAAATAAAGAAACAAAAAATGAAACGTTAAAGGCAAAATTGGTTTCAGCTGAAGAAATTGATTTGGTGAAAAAGCAACAACGAAAAGGGATTAAATTCTATAATAATATTATTAAAGTTTCCATTTTTATCAGTATTATAATTATAGTTGCACTATTAATTAGAGGAGAATCCATTTCTGCTATAGGAGGAATTTTTCCTGGATTGATAGGAAGCTTGCCACTAATTGAAATTGGGAAGAAGAAAAAAAGAATTGATTTGATAAATTTATTTGAACTCAAAAGAAATAGATTTACTAGGGCTTTAAAACTATCTAAAAATGATGTAGAAGAACTAAATGATGAATTTTCAAAATTAATAATCATTTAAAAATTATAAAATGAACGATATTCAACAAAAAATATCTGAAATTGAAAAACAGGATAGACGGAGTAGAATTGCCTATGTTATAGCAGGTATTATGGTTGTACTATCATTAGTTCTCTTACTAATTTATAGTGATTTCAAAAGAAAAGCGAACCAAAAAATTACAGAACAAAATAGGGAACTTAAGGAAGTTAATTTTGCAATTTTAGAGTATCAAAAGAAGGAAAAAGAATTCATCAATATAAAATTAGACATCATAGACTCCTTGAACGTCATTGCTACCTTTAAAATAGATTCTATTCAGAAAGAACTGAATAAACTTCAAAATAACCGAATAAATTATGTGGCACTTAAATCGATTAATTCTGCAGAAAAAGACTTAAAAAAAATATCTTCAGAAATTAAGAATGCTAAAATCAGCAGAGGTTATAGGTATATCAAATCTGTTTCTACTGACAATCCGGTTTTGTTATCCGAGAATAGAACATACTATATAAGGATGTATTCCTATAACCCTGAACCAAAAATTAAAAAAAGTTTAATAAAAACCCTTCAACAACAAAAATACAGAGTTAAAGTGTATCCTGATTGGTCAAAAAAGCCGAGTTTTTTTTCAAAGAGTTCTACAATTCTGTATTATAGTAGCAAAACAAAAAAAGCAGCAGAAAAGTTGCAGATGATACTCAAAAAGAGTGGCTTTAAATTTAATATATTAAAAGGAAGCGGGCTAGGTATTAGTGAGAAAGAGAAAGAAAATACTTTTATCATACATTATATGAAATAAAAAAAGACTACACATGAGTAAAAATTTAAAACCTCCAACTTTTCATCTGGGAATTACTATGGCAGGTGCTGTTTCAGCAGGTGCATATACTGCCGGTTTTATGGATTATATTCTAGAAGTATTAGCAGTATGGGAAAAAGCAAAAGATAAAAACCGCAATGCTAAAAATGATAAAGAATACGATTCAAGAATTCCTATGCACAATGTTATAATAGATGCCATTGGAGGTGCTTCAGCAGGAGGTATGGTGAGTATGATTACGGCTCTCTCATTTTATTATAAAGATATGAAACCTGTTAAAAAGAAATCATATACCAAAACAGGAAATATATTATATGATAGTTGGGTTTTTCTCGATGATGATTTGAATGATGATATAAATTCATCAAATCAAAATAATAGAACCACCTTCGAAAAAATGTTGGACACCAATGATATTGATAATGTTTCCGGAACGCCTGCTCTTTTAAACTCAACTCCAATTGACAAGATTGCAGAACGTGCTTTTAATACCATTCCTAAAAATACCAGTATCAGCGATTTTCCACCATATATATCTAAAGATTTAAGGGTTCTGCTAACGTTAACAAGTTTGAAACCTGTTGACTATGTGGTAAATTTTAGCCGTATTAAATCGGCCTTTATGGATACCACACCAGGACATAGAATTAGTAACCATGAAATTATCGCACATTTTAAATTAAATTTTGATGCTGAAAATGACAAAGAATTGTACTTACCCTTTAAACCTCATGAAAAAGAGTCCAAAGATTTTTTGATTAAAGCAACAAAGGCTACAGGTGCATTCCCTATTGGTTTAGAGCCGAGACATTTTGATGAAGAGTTTTCTACAAAATATGTGAATACAAGTTTGGCAAGAAAACTAGCCATCACTCAGAATATGGATATACGCTTTGACTCTCAAGGAAAAGATTTTAAGTTTACGGGCGTTGACGGTGGAACCATAAATAATGAACCTTTTGATGAAGTTATTAGATGTTTAGTTTCAAATCATGGCAAACAAAAACCAGAAGAACCCAAATACGGCACTATTCTGATAGACCCCTTTCCAAATTTTGAAAATAAAGACAAAAAGGATATTCCCAATTATCAAAGAAATATATTTGAAGTTATCGGAAAATTAATACCAACCATATTAAATCAAGCACGAAATAAACGTAATGACACATATGGATTTGGGTTTTTTAAACTATTGGCTTTTCCTATTAAATGGGAAAAACAAGGCGTATTAAAAGAACATCCCCCTTTAGCAACAGGTGGGTTAGGAGGTTTTGGAGGGTTTTTGGGTATTGAATTTAGAATGCATGACTTTTTTTTAGGGCGTGATAATGCAAGGAATTTCTTAAGAGGGTTTCTATTTTTGGAATACGATTCAAAAAAACCATCATATTTGTTTAAAGACATTACACCAGAGGCTGTTAAAGTATTTGACAGAAAATATACTTCGCCAGAAACGGGTAAAGAGAAAATATATTTACCAATTATTCCTGATGTAAATTCTCTATTAGATGACGATAATGGGAATCCCTATGCATATACAGTAGATGAATTTCCAAAACTCGATATTAATTATTTGAATAAACTAAAAAAACCGATAAAGGGAAGAGTCAAAAAAATATTAAAAACTGAAATTAAGCTAAGGTTAAAAGGTAATTTCTTACTTAGAAATGCGATTAAATTAGTGCTTGGTGTTATTTCAAAAAAAATTACCAATAAGGTCTACGATTCCATTTTAGAAGATTTTAAAAATCGGAAAATGATTTAAATTATAATGATTCGTTTTATTAAGAGTTCCCTTTTTTAACTTAATTAACGTGAGTTCGACTCAAAAAATATAGATATAAAACAAATCACATTGGTTATCAGAGTTTTGTCTGTTCGAGCGTAGTCGAGAACTATTCAAAAACCTTTCGACTACGCTCTAGGAGACATTATTTTTTTATTTTAAATTTAAAATACTGATTATTACTGTTAAAACAAATTATTACATCGAACTCATGTTATTTAATATTTATTAAATAATCACCTATTACTATTTGATCAGCTATCACTAATTTTTTTCGAATTCTGGTTTCTATGACACCATTTACAGAAACCTCTTTATTTTGAATGATAATTTTAGCATGCCCACCCGTTTGAGCAATACCTAAAATTTGTAATAACTTGTTTAAAGGGATAAAAGGTTGCCCTTCTTTTAATTCAAAGTCCTGTTTAGTCATTGCGTTTGATTGTTGTATAAAGATACTTTTTTTATTCATTCAATCTAATAATGAATAGTAATGGATATAAACTATGGTTCTTATAAAATGTTTATATTTAAGGTTTAATTGAGTTTTATAAACCGTACTAACCTTTTATAGTTAAAATCAATAGTCAAATGAAAAAAATTACTTATACTTTTGCTGTATTTATTCTCTTACAAACCCTTCTTTTTGCTCAAAATAATCTTCAAGTTTTACCCGAAACAACCTCCGATAACGGAGGTATTTCTATAGAACGTTTGTCACTTTTAGATAAACATATTGAGAAATTTATACAAGAAGGAAATGTACCCGGTGGTGTTTTTACCATTGTAAGAAAAGGAAAAAAGGTATATCATAAAAGTTTTGGATACCGCTCATTAGATAAAAAGATACCCTATCAAAAAGATGATATTTTTCGTTTGGCGTCTATGACAAAAGCCTTTACTACTGTAAGTATTATGCAATTATATGAAAGAGGAAAACTAGGATTAGATGACCCTATCTTCTATTATATTCCGGCATTTGCAAAGATGACCGTTTTAGATCAATTTAATAAGTCTGATTCTTCTTTTACAGCAATTGAAACTAAGAAAAAAATTACCATCCGACATTTATTAACTCATACTTCAGGAATTACGTATGGAAGCTTTAATCCGGGAAAGGTACAGGCAGTTTATATAAAATCTGGCATTAATGATTTCGGACTATCGCATCCTAAAATGACTACAGAACAAATGGTCAATAAAATAGCCAAGGCACCCCTAATTTTTGAGCCTGGCGAAAAATATATGTATGGTTTGAATATGGAAGTACTAGGAAGAATAATTGAAGTTGTTTCTAGAAAACCATTAAACGAATATTTTAGAGACAATATTTTTGAACCTCTCAATATGAAGGACACCTATTTTTATTTGCCTAAGTCTAAACAAGATAGATTGGTTCCCGTTTATACTTATAATAGAGAGAGAAAAATAGTGATGGCATCTGCAACAGATTTTGGTTCCATTGTACAATATCCTAAAATGAAAGATAATAATCATTACGCAGGTGGAGGTGGAGCTTCAGGAACTGCTTCCGATTACGCCGTATTTATTCAAGCATTATTAAACAAAGGAATATACAATGGCAAGAGGATATTATCGAGAAAAAGCATTGAATTAATGACGGCAGATCAACAGATACTCTTAAATCAAAAAGGAAATGGTTATTCTAAGATACCTGGAATTACTTATGGATTAGGCTTTGCCTTAATAACAGACCAAGGGCGTGCTGTTTCGCATAAATCGTCTGGCACTTATCAATGGGGAGGTGTTTTTAATACCAAATTTTTTATTGATCCTAAGGAAGAATTAATTTTTGTTGGAATGACGCAAATCGTACCTTTTCGTCGTGGAGATTTTTGGAAAAAAATGTATGCCATCTTATATGGAGCTATAGAAGACTAAATTTATAAACATCGACAAATGCTTTCTTTTAGACATCATAATATAGAATGATGAACTTTTTGATGTAACAGTATCATTCTCGAAAATAACCTAAAAAAAGGGGAAAAATCCCCGTTGCTTTTTTGTAATTATATCAGTAATTTTAGCTAAAATAGGAATTGAAAATTTTATATGTAAATAGCACTTATTCAGTTTTACTTGAGTTTCAATATTAATATACTAAACAGCAGCAATATGCCTTATTATGCCCCACTCAAAAAATTACCATCTTCTGACCGTAAACGCACAGTTCAGGGATTACAAAGACTTCGTCAACAGTTGATTGATGATTTTTTTCCCAATAAAAAAACATCAGAATCTTTAATTCTTGGAACATGGAATATACGAAATTTTGATGATGATAGGTTCAATTATGGTTCGCGCCTCACAGAATCTATATTCTATATTGCTGAAATAATTTCGCGTTTTGATGTCATTGCAATTCAAGAGATATGTGTAGATTTATGGCCTCTGAAAAACCTTATGAGAATCTTAGGTGATAATTATGATTATATAGTTACAGATGTTACCCATAGTTCTTTAGGTGGAAATCAAGAACGATTGGGTTTTATATTCGATAAGAATAAAGTCCGATTTACTGGAATTGCAGGTGAAATTGTATTACCAGAAAAGTTAATGATTAGCAAGGAAACAAATAAAAAAAGACAATTCTCACGAACACCTTTTGGAGTTGATTTTCAATCAGGTTGGTTTAAATTTTATTTTTCTACTGTTCATATTTATTTTGGATCTAATAGAGGGAATACACCTCAGTACAAACGTAGAGTAGAGGAGATTAATGCAGTAGCAAAATATTTGGCTAAGGAGGCCAAAAATAGTGATTCTAATCACATTTTAGTAGGAGATTTTAATATCAAAGAACATGGTAGTGAAGGTTTTAATGCATTAGAAAAAAACGGATTCAACGTTGTAAAAAATCGTAAAGGAAGTAATAGAGATCAAACAAAATACTATGATCAGATTTCCTTTCGGTCAAAGAAAAATGAATTATTTTTGTTAGAACCAGAACGTGAAGATAGAGTCATTCAATTTTTTAATAGTATTTTTAGAGAAGAAGATTTCATAACGTACAAACCAGTAATGAAAAAAATGATTGCTAAAAAGTTAAAAGAAGCTAAAAAATCTTTTGAAACGGCAACTTCTAAAACGAAAAAGAAAAAAGCGGAACGACAAATTAAAAACCTAAATAAGGTAGTTAAAACAGACGCATCCCTTAAGAAATATTATGCAGAATGGCGTACTTTTCAGGCAAGTGATCATTTTCCGTTATGGGTGGAAATTAAAATTGATTTTAGTGATAAATATTTAGAATATATTAAAAATATATAAGATAAAATAAGTTTGTTTTATACATGCGAAGATGCCTCCTTTGAAGATTATTTGGGTTTAATGTCGACTTGTACAAAATCTAAATCCAGTACATTAAAATTATTTGCAGCTTTAACCAATAGCGTAGAGCCAATCGTTTCAAACAAATGATTTGTTTTTAATATAAATTCAGCTTGTTTATCAATTTTATAATTCGGTATTCCCAATAAAGTTAAATTAGTAGTGGCAGAATGTTCCTTGATTAATTTGTAAAATGGTTTTTGCTCTACTGCATTATTAATAATTTTAATTTCAACATTTACTCTTAGATTTTCAACCAATGCTGCAATTTTTGAATGCACAACAGTTGTATTGACATTATTATTATTTACGAATAATACGCGAATATTCGTTTGATTCCATTTTGGAGATGCAATAATAAATCGTGCAATATTTAACATCATTTCAGCATTCTTACTATCTGTTTCTCGCCACCACAAATCAACAGTTTGATAGCTTCCAAATTTTAATTTTCTATCGAAATCTAAATACAATAGATTATAATCTAAATACAATAAGGTTTCTGTCATTTTAGAATACTCTTCTGAGCCTTCCAGGCCTTTGGGCCATCCCATCATTATTGAATTAGGTTCAACACCAGAAAATCCAAAAGTAGAGGCAATAGTTGTAATGCCTTTATATATATTATCAACTTTTAGTTGCCTTGCAAAAATACCCAATTCTTTAAAGGTTTCGTTCCTTACAATTTGTTCCGTTTTACGAAGAGGTATATCATCTTTTTTGTCGAGTATTAACTTAAAATTAGTCACTATTCCTGTACGCCCAGAGACGGTTTTTCCTAACTCTAATAAATACTTTTGATGTTCACTTTCGCCACTAAATAGAATAATATTTGGATTCCAATTCGAATTTTCATCAATTGTACTATCTATCTTTTTTAAACCTTTATTGACAACATTTTCCCAAACGCTACGCCAAACATCATTAGATTGTAAATGCACTTCTTTACGTTGTAACCAGAAATATAGCATTCCAACAACCGCTAAAGCACCAAGCATTGCTATCATATCTAGTTTAAACATGACTCCAAAACAGGCAATAAAGCCTATCAAACCAATCCAACGTTTGATTTTAAATGTGGGTTGAAAATCAGGATTTGCCCAACTCTCTAAGAAATAAGAAATATTAATAAAGCCATAAGCAGTTAAATAAAACATAGAAACCACACGAGCAATAACATCTAGTTCTCCAATTAGAATACCTGCTTCAGCAATAATAAATACCATAAATAAGGCATTAACAGGTTCATCATTTTCTCCTTTACCTTTACTAAAAATTTTAGGTGTTACTTTATCAATAGACATTGCTTGTAAAATTCTTGGTCCTCCAAGAATTCCTCCTAAAGCAGAAGACAAGGTGGCTCCCCAAATCCCTGCCACGACAGCAGGGGCAAAGAGGGCCATTTTCATCAATATATTATAATCGGTTTTCAATACTTCAGCATTGATAGTATTGGCCATAAAAATAGCAAGTACAAGATAAACTACCAATCCAACACCAATAGCCCATAAAGTACCTGATGGAATCGATTTTTTAGGGTCTTCTAAATCACCACTCATGGCAATACCAGCGGTAAAACCAGTTACGGCGGGAAAGAATATAGCAAATACAACTTCTAATGATACAGATCCTTTGGTTGAAAACAGAGAAACCGTTTCAGGAGCATAATCTGCAGTTCCAAGGAAGATAGAAACCAATGAGATAATAATAGCTGCAAGGATGAAAAACTGTGCTTTTAATGCAACAGATGTACTTACTAGTGCTAAGGCTGTCAAGGTAATTAGCGCTATGGTTCCTGTAATTCTAAAGTCATTTACAGCCATTCCAAATCCAAAATAGCCATTAAAACTTTCGGCAAAACCAATTAAATACAAGGCAATAGAAAAAGCAGTACCAACATAGATCGCAATACCTATAGAACCTCCAATAGGAATTCCCATACTTCTGGAGAGTACATAATAAATACCCCCAGCTCCAATTTTTTTATCAGTTGCAACTGATGATACACTTAAACCTGTAGTCACAGCAATAACATGCGCAATAATAATAATCACAATGGCACCTACTAGACCCGCATTACCAACAACCCAACCCAAACGCATATACATAATTACGCCTAAAATAGTTAAGATTGAAGGTGTAAAAACACCAGCAAAAGCACCAAATTTTTTCTTTCCTGACATTAAAGGTTTGTTAGTAACTATCCACAAATATAAAGCAAAATTGTTTTCGTATATTTTAAGTGCTGATTTTATTTATCAAATAGATTGAGAAAAGAAAAATAGTAGCGAAAAAACAAGAAGAACATAAGAGTAGGTGTATTTCTACTTCAAAATGGGTATTTCTAATCTTATGACTAAAATTTTAAAGAAAATTCCTTCTTTTTTAAGCAATATAAAGAGTTGCTACAGGAACTATAAAAGGTCTCAAAAACTTATATGAAGCTGATATAATATAATTATATAAAATCGGATATTCTCCATGTTTTAGACATACTAGATAATTTAAAACGTCGATTTTAAGGAATGCATACCTTTTTAGGGATTTATCCAATCAAATATGCGTTATATTTATTAGTCATATGCACATCAAAATAGTCTTGAACATTATATAAAGTAGCACAATAGATTATTATAAAAAACTGCTTAAATATATATAAGCAGTTTAATATTCTTAATTAAAATAAATTCAACACAATTCCTCGTTATGGAAACGTGTCATAAATTTAATAATGTTGGATACGATTTACAAAAATCATTTATAATATTATTACTAATCTAGTACAAATAGATAAAAACATTGTTTATTTATTTAAACCCTTACATATTTAATTGATTAAAAAAGGTTAACCTTCATTTAAACTAAGAAAAGTTTTAGGGATAATTAATAATAAAACCTTTCAATCTACTACTAATATTTTTTAAATCATTAGAATAAAATCT
>Ga0256847_1001151_pt1 | contig 14175 bp, 13 predicted proteins | sample TeddybearmetaG_FD_189099 | JGI IMG/M metagenome (GOLD analysis project Ga0256847, IMG submission 189099) | Hydrothermal vent microbial communities from East Pacific Rise, Pacific Ocean - Teddybear | ecosystem: Environmental > Aquatic > Marine > Hydrothermal vents | place: Pacific Ocean: East... | reverse complement strand
AAAATTCTTATTTGATAAAGGCATCGTACCTGTAGATGAATATGCAAAAAAGCTGATAAATCAAGGGATGATTTTAGGGACGAGTGCTTTTGTTTATAGGTGGAAGCATCCTATCAAGAAGAATGATGGAACTAAGATACCAATGTTTATTTCAAAGGGGATAATAGAAAAGTCAAATAAGGATAAATCAAACTTAGACAAAGAAAATGTAAATCTTAAAAATTTAATATTAAAGTATTCTGTTATTTATGGAAGCGCAATTAGAACCTCAGAGACAAATTGGTCTGATTTTATACCTATTCACGCAGACGTTTCTTTTGTAAATATATCAAACGAATTAGACATAGAAGCTTTTAAAAACTGGCGACCAGAATATAAAGATGCTATTTTTATTGGAGAAGAAGGTAAAATCCTATCCCCAACCCTTTCCAAAGGAAAGGGAGACCGTGCAGATGAGCAAGTCCTTCCCTTAGGGAAGGATTTAGGATGGGATGGTACTTACATTGTCCATCGAGAAGTCGAAAAAATGTCCAAATCCAAATACAATGTTGTCAACCCAGATGCCATCTGTGAGCAATATGGCGCTGATAGTTTGCGCTTATACGAAATGTTTTTAGGTCCACTAGAGCAAGCAAAACCTTGGAATACTGCTGGTATTACAGGTGTACATGGGTTTCTTAAAAAATTATGGAAACTTTATTCCCCCTTTGCTTCCCCCAAAGGGGGAAAACTGGGTGCGATTTCTCCCCCTTCGGGGGAGTCAGAGGGGGCTTCAGGGGAGGAATTGAAGATTCTCCACAAAACCATCAAAAAAGTAGAAGAAGACATTGAAAATTTTTCATTCAATACTTCTGTTTCTACGTTTATGATTGCCGTAAACGAATTGACGGCTCTAAAATGTACAAATAGAGAAATTTTAGAACCCTTATTGATATTAATTTCTCCTTATGCACCACATATTGCAGAAGAATTATGGTCTAAATTGGGACATACTGAGTCAATCTCAACAGCACCTTTTCCGGTTTTTGAAGAAAAGTATTTGATAGAGAGTAGTAAAACATATCCTATTTCTTTTAATGGTAAAATGCGTTTTACAATGGAATTGTCTTTAGAACTAAGTAAAGAGGAGATTGAAGCTGCGGTAATGGCACATGAAAAAACCCAAGCACAATTACAAGGTAGAACACCTAAAAAAGTAATTGTGGTACCTGGTAAAATTGTAAATATTGTTGGCTAAAAGAATTATAGAATGTTGTCATTCCTGCCTTTCGTCTTCGCTCAAGATAGACTGTGGCAGGAATCCATAAGAATAGTAACTCTACTTTTGATGAGATACTATCTTCGAAAAGGGATTGTTGTTTTTTCTATAAAACAGATACAATGGAACTTAAGAAAAATTTTGTTAAATTTGTTTAAAATTAAATGCAAATGAAAAAAACAATTACATTACTTAGTATTGTAGTGTTTACTTTCCAAATCAGCTTCTCTCAAGAATTATATGTAGGTGCTAACTCAGAATTTTACTTAAAAAAGGACATGCCTTTTACAACGAGTAATACCGTAATTACATTAAACGCTACAGGAATTTTTTCAGTTGAAGCTGGCACTACTTGGGGCTCTGCTTTAGAATATGTCAACGGAAAAGTAATCGCTTATGGTACAGGTACAACAAAACTACCAGTAGGTAATAACGGAGTGTATGCTCCTGTTACAGCAAATCATACAGGAAATATAGATGGCTTATATTCAAATTCAATGCCTACAAGTGGAACAAATGGAACAGGTGTTGATGCCGTATCAACCATAGAATACTGGGAATTAACAGGAAACGCAGTAATTACCTTACCTTGGAATACAATAAGCGACATTACAACATTGGTCAATACTAATGGAGGCGTATTAAACTCGGTTGCAATTGTTGGCCTTAACGGTGGTACTTGGAATTTGGTAAGTGCGCCACAAACAAATACTGTAACAGGTACCTTAATTGATGGCGATGTCACTAGTGATAATGCTAATGAAATCAACTTAAACGGATTTACGCAATTTACTTTCGGTATTGACCATCAGGCAACACTAGCCATCGAAGATTTATTTTTATCAAATGATATTAGTATTCTTTCAAATCCTATAAAAACTAGTGCCAATACTATCCAATTTAAATCATCAAATGAATTAAACGGATTGCAAGTATCATTATATGATATAAGAGGGAGAGAATTAAGAGTTTATAAAAATATTCTTTTTAATAGTGGAGTGGGTAGTTTGCAAAAACCAAACCTTCAAAGCGGAATATATATCTTAAAATTCAATCACGAAGGAAAACAAGGAATCAAAAAAATAATCATAGAATAACAATCAAACAATTATGAACAAGAACATAAAAACGTTCGTTTTACTAGTTGCTATCTCTTTTGCAGGTTTTGCTCAAGTGGGTATCGGTACAACAACACCAGATGCATCATCAGCATTAGAAATAGATGCTAATGATAAAGGTTTTTTAATGCCAAGAATGACAACGGCACAAAGAACGGCTATTACGAGTCCGGCAACAGGTCTACAAGCCTATGATACAGATACAAAGTCGGTTTGGACTTTCGATGGAGCTGCTTGGAAACAAGGTGTTGGAGGAGCTGGAAAATTTGTAGATGGAACCAATCCGCTGACAGCTATTTATAACGAAGGAAGTGTTGCCATTGGGTTGAATGATACACAACATAGGTTGCATGTGTTTAGAACCTTGGCTACAGATGGAGCAAATACAGGAATAAGAGTTGATGCAAATTATAACGGAACAGGTAATAGTACTTGGACGTATGGATTAGATGCAGTTGTTAAAAATTTAAGTGCGAGTAATGTTACTTTTGCTATCGGAACTCAAGGAAGAGTGTCCAATGAGAATGCCGGTGGCACCATGGATTTTGCAGCAGGATCTTGGCCTCAAGTTTTTAATTCAGGAACAATGGATTTCGCAGCAGGGGTAACGTCATCTATTTCTAATTCAGGAACGATAGTTACGGGTGTGGCGAGTTCTTCAGATATAACAAATAATGCTGGAAATACAATTAGTGATGCTTTTGCAGGTTTTATGAATATCTCAAATGAAGGAACAATTACCAATGGTTATGGTCTGTTTATCGATTATTTTTCAACTGCAGGAACAGTTACAAATTCATACGGACTTTATATAAGTGATGCTTTTAATAAAGGAACAGCAGATAATTTTGCTATATATTCTGCCTCGAATGCAGATTCATATGTAGAAGGCAATATTGGTGTTGGTACAAATAATCCACAGCAGAAAGTACATATAAGTGGTGCCATGCGTTTACAACCACAGGCTACCGCTCCTACAGGAGATTTAGGCGATTTATATGTTAATACAGATGGTAAATTGTATTTTCATGATGGTACAAGTTGGAGAGAAGTCCAATTACTTTAGAAAATATAATATTGAATATAGAATAAAGCCTGATTTTTTACCAGTAAGTAATGCAAAACAGGTTGTGATTGCATATAGACCTGTCAGGTTTTTAAAACCTGACAGGTCTTTTTAATACATTTTATAGTTAAATTGGTATTAATGTAAACCTTGATAAATGTCATAGTAGCACAGCTTATGAGTAGCGAACTTTGAAAATTAGAAAATATCGCGGTTGTTTAAATTTTTTAGAATATGACATTTAATATAGAAGTAGTAGGATTAGTAGCAGGTGTTTTAACTACCATAGCATATCTACCTCAAGTACGTAAAACTTGGAAAACGAAATCGGTTAAAGAATTGTCACTTTCAATGTATATAGTGATGTTTATTGGAGTTATGCTCTGGTTATCATATGGAATACTAATTCATAGTATTTCAATTATTTTGGCCAATATAGTAACCGGTATCTTAACATCAATGCTCATTTACTTTAAATTGAAATACAAATAAAATTTATTGAATCTCTATTTGGATAATAGAAAAATGTTATTACATTTGTCATAACAAAAGAAAACATGAACACAATTTTAAATAATACTTGGTGGTGGAACTCTCGAAACTCAAAATCGTGAAGTAGCATCTATAGTATATTTAAAACTAAAAATATCAAAAAGGCTTGTCATTCACGACAAGCCTTTTTTTGTTTACATCATGCTGAAGATGTCATCCTGAGCATTGCTGAAAATATAAAATGTATTTTATATTGAAAGTAGAAAGCGTAGTTTAACGAAGGGTTGTTTCAGCATCTCATGAAATGAAATGAATAAAATAAAGTTGTAAAAAAACGAATGTCATTCCTGCGAAGGCAGGAATTCAGACCTAACTCTGTATAGATTAAGTATAAAAAATGAAATATAAATTAATCACACATCACAAAAAAATCTTAGCCGATACTATTACACCGGTAAGTATCTATCTAAAAATTAGAGATAAATTTCCAAATAGTATTCTATTGGAAAGTAGTGATTATCGCGCAAATGACAACAGTTTTTCATATATCTGTTGCAACCCGATTGCATCTATAAAAGTAAAAGATGAGGTGCTTACACAAACCTTTCCAGATGGAAGTTCAACCAAGTCTAAAATTACAGATAGCACAAATATTCCTAAAGAAATTCACAACTTTACACAATGTTTTGAAGTTGAAAAAGATACAGCCTTTAAATTCATAAACAACGGAATTTTCGGTTATACGGCCTATGATGCCGTTCGTTATTTTGAGGCTGTAAAAATTACAAAGAAGGAAGATGCGTTGAATATTCCTGATATTTATTATGCAGTATATCAAAATATAATAGCCATTAATCACTTTAAGAATGAAGCTTATATTTTTGCACATTGTTTTGATAAAAATAGTAATACAGATGAAATTCATCATTTGATAAAATCAACTAATTTTCCTACTTATAATTTTGCTACGGATGGAAAAATTTCATCAAATTTAACAGACGAAGAATATAAGCAGCATGTTGAACTGGCGAAAAAACATTGCGCTCGAGGAGACGTGTTTCAATTGGTATTATCAAAAAGGTTTACGCAAGGCTTTAAAGGCGATGAATTCAATGTATATAGAGCGTTAAGGAGTATCAATCCGTCACCTTATTTGTTTTATTTTGACTATGGAGATTTTAAAATTTTTGGTAGTTCCCCTGAAGCGCAGTTGATTGTAAATAATGGACAAGCAGAAATTCATCCAATTGCAGGTACGATTAAACGTACCGGTAATGACGAAAGAGATAGTGAATTGGCAAAGCAATTATCTAGTGATGAAAAGGAAAATGCAGAACATGTGATGTTAGTAGATTTAGCACGTAATGATTTGAGTAGACATGGAAATCAAGTGAAAGTAGAAACCTATAGAGAGGTACAGTTTTTTTCACACGTCATTCATTTGGTAAGTAAAGTTATAGGGCAGAAACACAAGGAAACAACTACTATGCAAATGGTTGCAGATACATTTCCAGCGGGAACATTGAGCGGTGCACCAAAACATATGGCAATGCAATTGATTGAGAAATATGAAAAAGTAAATCGAGATTTTTACGGAGGAGCCATTGGATTTATGGATTTTGATGGTAATTTTAATCACGCCATTATGATTCGTACTTTTTTAAGTAAAAATCATCAATTACATTGGCAAGCAGGTGCAGGATTGGTATCAAAATCAAATCCTGAAAACGAATTACAAGAAGTATATCATAAGTTAGGGGCATTAACAAAGGCATTGAATATAGCGGAGAGAATATAAATTAAAAAATTCCCTTTCCTTTGGAAAGGGTTAGGGATAGGAATGAAAAAAATACTAGTCATAGACAATTACGATAGTTTTACTTACAATTTAGTCCACTATTTAGAAGACTTAGATTGTGAAGTAACTGTCAAACGAAACGACCAATTAACATTAAAAGAAGTGGAGCCATTTGATAAGATTGTCTTGTCGCCTGGACCAGGAATTCCAGATGAGGCAGGATTACTCAAAGAAATAATTAAAGAATTTGCGCCAAACAAAAGCATTTTGGGTGTTTGTCTAGGGCAACAGGCTATAGCAGAAGTTTTTGGAGGGAGTATCATCAATTTAGATATAGTATATCACGGCGTTGCAACCACAATTAATATTATAGCTAATGATGAATCATTATTTAAGGGGTTGGAAGAAAATATTGAAGTGGGTAGATATCATTCTTGGGTGGTTGATACAAATTTACCATCTGTATTAGAGGTAACTTCTATTGATGAAAACGGACAAATAATGTCTTTACGTCATAAAGATTATGATGTTAAAGCAGTACAATTTCACCCGGAATCGGTATTAACGCCAGATGGGAAACAAATTTTAGAAAACTGGTTGAAAAATTAAAGAATAAGTATTAACATAATAATTTCTCCCCTTTGGGGAGGTTAGGAGGGGAATGAAACAACTATTAAACAGACTTATCAATCACGAAACCATCTCAAAAGAGGAGGCAAAACAAGTCGTGGTAAATATTTCAAAAGGCAACTATAATCAAAGTCAAATCGCATCTTTTTTGACAGTTTATATGATGCGCAGTATTACTATTGAAGAATTAGAAGGCTTTCGTGATGCGTTACTAGAATTGTGTCTGGCAGTCGATTTCCCTCAGTACAATACGGTTGATTTGTGTGGAACTGGAGGTGATGGTAAAAACACATTCAATATATCAACGGTGTCATCATTTGTAACCGCAGGGGCAGGAATAAAAGTGACCAAACATGGTAATTATGGAGTTTCTTCTATTTCGGGTTCCAGTAATGTGATGGAGTATTTAGGAATAAAATTTAGTAATGAAAAAGACTATTTAGAAAAATGTTTAGACCAAGCTGGAATTTGTGTGTTACACGCACCGTTATTTCATCCAGCAATGAAAAATGTTGCACCTATCCGCAAAGAATTAGGCGTAAAAACATTTTTTAATATGTTGGGGCCGATGGTAAATCCGTCTTTTCCAAAAAACCAACTAGTAGGCGTTTTTAATTTAGAGTTGGCACGATTGTACGGCTATTTATATCAGAATACAGATAAGAATTTTACCATTTTATACGCATTAGATGGTTATGATGAAATATCTTTAACAGGAAATACAAAAGTAATTTCCAATCAATCAGAAACGATGCTTTCTCCAGAAAGTTTTGGAGTACAACAAATAAAACAGCAAGATATTTTTGGAGGTGATACCGTAAAGGATTCTGCAACTATTTTTATGGATGTAATTAGTGGTAAGGGTACAGAAGCACAGAATAACGTTATTTCTGCTAATGCGGGTATGGCAATTGCAACCGTAAAAAAAATAACACCAAAAGAAGGATTTGAATTGGCAAAAGAATCATTGTTGAGTGGAAAAGGATTGGAAGCATTGAAGAAATTACAGGAAATTAGTCTGCAGTAAGCAGTCACAGTTTGCAGTAAAGAAATATAATTATAAACTAAAAACAAAAGTCCACTTTCCTTAGGAGAGAGGATTTAGGAGAGAGGATGAACATATTAGACAAAATCATAAAAGATAAAAGAAAAGAAGTTGCTTTAAAAAAGGAATACATTCCAATTCAAGTATTAGAACAACTACCTTTTTTTGAAAGACAAACCATTTCGTTGGTTAACAAATTAAAAAGTAGTAACACAGGAATAATAGCTGAATTTAAACGTAGGTCACCATCAAAATCAATAATTAATGATACAGCAATTGTTGAAGATGTTGCAATAGGTTACCAAAATGCAGGAGTTTGTGGGATGTCTGTTTTAACAGATGAAATTTATTTTGGAGGTACAACAGACGATTTATTAGTAGCAAGAGAAAGCTGTAATTTACCACTCTTACGAAAGGATTTTATCATTGATGAGTATCAACTATTAGCAGCCAAAGCTTTTGGTGCAGATGTGATTTTATTGATAGCAACCGTATTGACAAAAGAAGAGATTAAACGGTTTTCAGAATTTGCTAAAAGTATTGGTTTAGAGGTGTTATTAGAAGCCCATAATAATGAAGAATTGCAAAAATCTATCATGCCAAGCATTGATATGTTAGGTGTAAATAATAGAAATTTAAAAACTTTTGAAGTCAGTTTGGATATGAGTAAGCAATTAGCAAGTTTAATTCCAGATGATTTTGTAAAAATTTCAGAAAGCGGAATTAGTTCTGTTAACTCCATAAAAGAATTACAACCTTATGGATATAAAGGGTTTTTAATAGGAGAAAATTTTATGAAAACTGATAATCCGGGTGAAAGTGCGAAAAAATTTATAGCTGAATTGAATAAGTAAAAACTGTTTGTCATTCCTGCGTAGGCAGGAATCCATTTATAATTGAAGTATAATTAATAAGATTCCCGCCTTCGCGGGAATGACATAAAACTATGAAATTAAAGGTTTGTGGAATGAAATTCCAAGACAATATAGAAGCTGTTGTAGCATTACAACCAGATTATCTTGGGTTTATTTTCTATGAAAAATCTACTCGCTTTTTTGATAGAGTAATTCCCAAATTACCAAAGCACATAAAAAAAGTGGGAGTATTTGTAAATGCTTCTTTGGATTATATTTTTGACAAAATAGATAAATATGATTTACAAGCTGTACAATTACACGGTAAAGAGTCACCTGAGTTTTGTGACGTATTGAAACTTAAATTGTCATTCCTGCGAAGGCAGGAATCCATTAAAAATCCGACACGAAATGATGAGATTCCTGCCTTCGCAGGAATGACAGAAATCATTAAAGTATTCTCAATAAAAGACACATTTGATTTTTCAATATTAGAACCTTATGAATCAGTCTGCAATTTTTATCTATTCGACACCAAAGGAAAACTTCCAGGAGGAAATGGCTATACTTTTAATTGGGAAGTATTGAAAAAATATCCATCAACAAAACCCTATTTTTTAAGTGGCGGTATTGGCTTAGATGAAGTTGATAACGTCCTATCATTTATAGGTACGAAGGAATCTAGTTATTGTTATGCCATAGACGTAAACAGCAAGTTTGAAATAAAACCAGGATTAAAAGATATAGAACGATTAAAAGAGTTTGTGACTAAGGTTTAAACTAATAAACTCCCCTCCTTTTTTTAAGGAGGGATACCCGAAGGGTGGGGAGGTTATCCAAAAACCATTTATTAAAGAAGTATTTAATATGAATTACAACGCAGATAATAAAGGTAATTACGGAGAATTTGGAGGAGCATACATTCCGGAAATGCTCTATCCAAACGTAGAAGAATTACGCCAGAATTATTTAAAAATAATGAGAGAGCCTTCTTTTCAAAAAGAGTTCAATCAATTATTAAAAGATTATGTAGGTAGACCCTCTCCATTATATTTTGCAAAACGCTTATCCGAAAAATACAACACAAAAATCTATCTGAAAAGAGAAGATTTAAACCATACGGGTGCGCATAAAATAAACAATACAATTGGGCAAATTCTAATGGCAAAACGTTTAAGAAAAAATAGGATTATAGCCGAAACAGGCGCAGGTCAACACGGTGTGGCCACAGCAACGGTTTGCGCTTTAATGGGAATAGAATGTGTGGTTTATATGGGCGAAATTGACATCGCTCGTCAAGCACCAAATGTTGCAAGAATGAAAATGTTAGGCGCTACAGTAATCCCTGCATTATCAGGAAGCAAAACATTAAAAGATGCAACGAATGAAGCTATTCGCGATTGGATTAACAATCCTATAGATACCTATTACATTATAGGTTCAGTAGTGGGCCCACATCCATATCCAGATATGGTAGCACGTTTTCAAGCGATTATTTCAGAGGAAATCAAATGGCAATTAAAAGAAAAAGAAGGTATAGAAAGTCCAAATGTAGTAATTGCCTGTGTTGGTGGTGGAAGTAATGCTACAGGAGCATTTTATCATTATTTAGAAGATGATACTGTAGAACTTATTGCAGTCGAAGCGTCCGGAAAAGGAATTCATTCTGGCGAAAGCGCAGCAACTTCAGTCTTAGGTAAAGAAGGAATTATCCATGGTAGTAAAACGTTATTAATGCAAACAGAAGATGGTCAAATTACTGAGCCGTATTCCATTTCAGCAGGGTTAGATTACCCTGGTATTGGTCCTTTGCACGCACATTTATACAAAACAGGAAGAGCAGAATTTTTATCAATTACAGATGATGAAGCTATGAAAGCAGGCTTGGAGTTATGTCAATTAGAAGGTATTATTCCAGCAATTGAAAGCGCTCATGCATTGGCCATTTTTGAACAAAAACAATTTAAACTAGAGGATATTGTGGTATTGAATTTATCGGGTAGAGGAGATAAAGATTTGAATACATATATAGATTATTTTAATTTATAACGTCATGCTGAAAACCACTTCAGTAGACTTAAAAACAACCACCTCGCCTTTATGTAAAAAAACATAGAGCCACTCCTCCTTTTTTAAGGAGGAGAGTTAATTAAGTAAGAAATTCCTTCTCGAATTAGGGAAGGTGAATTTAGTTTGATAAAACTAAATTCGGAAGGGTAAAAACGCACATAATGAATCGAATAAGCCAAAAAATAAAAGAAAACAAAAAACTACTCTCAATCTATTTCACAGCGGGTTATCCGAATTTAGAAGATACAGGAGCCATCATTCAAAATTTAGAAAATGCAGGTGTAGATATGATAGAAATAGGCCTACCCTTTAGTGATCCATTGGCAGATGGCCCAACAATTCAAGCGAGTTCTACGCAAGCATTAAAAAACGGAATGACAACAAAACTACTTTTTGAACAGCTAAAAGATATCCGTAAAACAATTACGATTCCGTTAATCATTATGGGGTATTTTAATCCGATATTACAATTTGGTGTGGAAGCTTTTTGCAAACAATGTGCTGAAATTGGCATTGACGGATTGATTATTCCTGATTTACCTGTGGATGTTTATAATGATAATTACAAAACTGTTTTTGAAGAATATGGTTTAATCAATGTATTTTTAATCACACCACAAACTTCAGATGAGCGCATCAAATTTATAGACTCTATTTCAAAAGGATTTATTTATATGGTAAGCAGTGCAAGTGTTACTGGAAGTCAATCGGGATTTGGTACAGTGCAAACCAACTATTTTAAACGAATTGCCAAATTAAATCTTAACAACCCTCAAATTGTGGGTTTTGGTATTTCAACTAATGAGACTTTTACACAAGCAACAGAAGATGCTAAAGGAGCAATAATTGGTTCAGCTTTTATCAAATATTTGGCAAAAAATGGATTAAACACAATTGATAAATTTGTAAAGCAAATTGTTATGTAACTTTACATGATTAAAAATTCAAAAGGATGCTTTTAAAATTAATTAAAATTACTATAGTTAGTAGTGTTTTATTTATTTCATGTAATGATAAAAATAAGAGTAGTCAAAGCATAGAGGCTTCTAAATTAAAAGTAAGACAACTTGCCGATACCATAGGATTTACACAATATAAGTGGCAACTAGATAGTATTATTTCTAGAATTCATCCAGAAGATAAAAAAACAACATCACAAGTTTTCAAAGCAGTTATTTGTCCACATGATGATTATGGGTACGCAGCTGGCTTGTATAATAAAACACTCGAAGGGATTAAAGCGAAAACAATTGTTTTAGTGGGTGTTGCACATAGAGCGAGAAATTTTAGTTTGGAAAATAAGTTGGTTTTTGGGTCTTTTAATGCTTGGAAGTCTAGTAATGGAAATATAAAAACAGCTAAGTTAAGAGATGAAATAATTAAAAATTTAGATAAAGAAACATACATTGTTCATGATAGTATGATACAACTTGAACATTCCTTAGAAGCCATCACTCCTTTTTTACAGAATAATAATAAAGAGATTGAAATTATTCCACTATTAGTTCCTTATATGACTTTTAAGAATATGAATTTATTTTCCGATGAGTTAGCTACGGTATTAAATCAACTAATGAAAAAGAATAATTTAAAATATGGAGAAGATTTGGCTATAGTGATTTCAAATGATGCAATACATTATGGTGATGATGGTTGGGGTGGAAGTGATTTAGCACCTTTTGGTGTAGACAAATTAGGAAATAGCAAAGCAAGGCAAAAAGATCTAAAGATTATAAAACATTGTTTAACAGGAGAATTAAATCTCGAAAAAATTAAAACATTTAATCAATTCACCGTTCAGCAAGATAACTTTAAAGAATATAGGTGGACATGGTGTGGAAGATATTCCGTTCCGTTTGGTTTATTGTTTGCCAATAAATTAAGTAATTTAATAGAAAACAAATCGTTGACAGGAGAAATGATAGGATATCGTAATAGCTATCTTAATTCTCATATAAAAGTAGATGATTTAAAGATGGGACATACAGCACCTGCTAATAATAGACATTGGGTTGCTTATGTTGGTATGAATTATCAATAATTTTATTAAAAATGAAAAAAGTAGTTTTCCTTATCCTTGTGTTTTGCAATACATTATTATTTTCACAAAATTTTGATAGTAAACTTAAACCAGCAATAGAAGAACTCAAAGAGTTTGTGGCTATCAAAAATGATGCATTGGTATTTGATGATATCCTAAAGAATATTGATTGGCTGGTACAGAAATTTACAGATAGAGGTTTTACAACCAAAGTATTAGAGACTGAAGACAAGCCCTTATTCTTTGCAGAACTCCCTTCTAAAAAGAATGCTAAGACTGTTTTATTTTATATGCATTTTGATGGGCAGTCTATCGATGCTTCAAAATGGAATCAAGACAATCCATATCAAGTTGTTCTAAAAGTTAAAGATGGAAACCAGTGGAAAACAATTGATTGGTCAAAAATTGAAGGTAAAATAGATAAAAATTGGCGCATTTTTGGCAGGTCAACATCTGACGATAAAGGTCCGATTGTCATGTTTTTAAACGCAATTGATTTGTTAAAAGAAAATAAGAAAACAATTCCGTTTAATGTAAAAATTATTTTAGATGGAGAAGAAGAAAAAAGTAGTAAGCCATTACCAAATGCTGTGAAAAAGTATAGAGATATATTGGCAGCAGATTATTTAATAATAAACGATGGGCCTTTGCACGTTTCAGACAACGCAACATTAGTGTTCGGATGTAGAGGAATTACTACAATTAACTTAACTACATACGGCCCTATAAAACCACAACATAGTGGTCATTATGGAAACTATGCTCCCAATCCTGGATTTAGATTGGCGAAGTTATTATCCACTTTTAAAGATGATAATGGAAAGGTGCTAATTAATGGTTATTACGATGGTATTTCTATAAATAAACAAACACATAAGATATTGAAAAGCGTACCAGATAAAAGAGAAAATATATTAAAGAACCTCGTTGTTAAGTCACCCGAAACAGTAGGAAGTTTTTATCAGGAATCACTACAATACCCATCATTAAATATAAGAGGCTTATCCTCAGGATGGACTGGTAAAAAAGCAAGAACCATTGTTCCTGAAAGCGCAACAGCAGCTATAGATATACGTTTAGTACCAGAAAGTGACGGTAAAAGATTGAAAGCATTGATAAAAGAACATATAAAAAAGCAAGGGTTTTATATTACAGAAGGAGTTCCAACAGTAGAAGAACGTATGCAATATGATAAAATACTAACCTTTGAAAGTGGCTCTGTAACGAACCCTTTTAGGACGGATATGGAACTTCCGTTTGCAAAATGGTTAGAAAACACAATAAAAGATACTCGAACAGATACCATTGTGAAAATTAGAATAATGGGAGGTACGGTACCAATAGCCTCCTTTATTAATGAATTAAATATTCCTGCAATCATTGTGCCTATGGTAAATCCAGATAATAATCAGCACAGTCCAAATGAAAATCTAAAGATTAGAAATATAGAATATGGTATCAAAACTTTTTATAAAATATTAAGCACTTCGTTAGATTAAATTTAGGAATGATATTTGCTATATTTACGGAATAAATTCACAAATGAAGCTCAAAAAATTCTCTTTACGAACCCGTATTTTTTTAGCCATGATTTTATTGGTTGTGCTAGCGTCAATATTGATTGCTATTGTTGCCGTTTATCAATACAAAGAACAAACAAAGGATTACCACGAAGGGCGTTTAGAACGAAAAGAGAGTGCCATTAAGGCAAGTATTGATATTGAATTGCAGCGAAGAACTACATATCCTGTAGAGGAAGAAAATTTAAGTAAAATTTTTAAGACAGCAGTATATGATATTTCA
>Ga0256847_1001150_pt1 | contig 14180 bp, 19 predicted proteins | sample TeddybearmetaG_FD_189099 | JGI IMG/M metagenome (GOLD analysis project Ga0256847, IMG submission 189099) | Hydrothermal vent microbial communities from East Pacific Rise, Pacific Ocean - Teddybear | ecosystem: Environmental > Aquatic > Marine > Hydrothermal vents | place: Pacific Ocean: East... | reverse complement strand
TCACAGGCGACTCTGGAAGCAGGGTCTTTCGCTAATATTGCATCAACAACAGCATCAGAAATTTGATCAGCAAGCTTATCAGGATGACCTTCTGATACCGATTCTGAAGTAAAAATAAAATGACTCACTATGATCTCCTCATGACGATATTCACAGAAATGCAAAAGGCCGCACTCGCGGCCTTTTGAAATATGGTGGGCCCTCCCAGACTCGAACTGGGGACCTGCCGATTATGAGTCGGATGCTCTAACCAACTGAGCTAAGGGCCCTGAAACTGTTACCAACAATTCAGTTTAAATTAATTTTCACCATCAAGAAAACACCGCAACTGCTCTGATCTTGATGGATGCCTTAGCTTTCTTAACGCCTTAGCTTCAATTTGACGAATTCTTTCGCGTGTGACATCAAACTGTTTTCCTACTTCTTCCAAAGTATGGTCGGTATTCATATTAATACCAAAACGCATCCTCAAAACTTTTGCTTCTCTTGCTGTTAATCCACTTAACACGTTCTGGGTTGATTCACAAAGGCCCGCAATTGTAGCAGACTCCACAGGAGAAAGAACTTTTCCATCTTCAATAAAGTCACCTAAATGCGAATCTTCATCATCACCAATAGGTGTTTCCATGGAAATGGGTTCTTTAGCAATTTTTAATACCTTACGAACCTTATCTTCAGGCATTTCCATACGTTCTGCCAATTCTTCTGGTAAGGCTTCTCTGCCTTTTTCCTGTAGTATTTGTCTTGAAACACGATTCAGTTTGTTGATGGTTTCAATCATGTGCACTGGAATACGAATTGTTCTAGCCTGATCTGCAATCGAACGAGTAATTGCTTGTCTAATCCACCAGGTAGCATAGGTTGAAAACTTATACCCTCGACGATATTCAAATTTATCAACCGCTTTCATCAATCCTATATTACCTTCCTGAATCAAATCCAGAAATTGTAAGCCACGATTTGTATATTTTTTAGCTATGGAAATGACCAGTCTTAAATTCGCTTCGATCATTTCTTTCTTAGCGCGCCTTGCCTTGGCTTCGCCCACAGAAAGTCTACGATGAATGTCTTTTAATCCGGCAATATTCAAGTCCTGTTTTTTTTCTATCGCTGCCAAGTCACTTTGGGCCTTGCGTATTTCACTTTCATGCTCTTTCAATACTCCAGAATATGTCTGTCCTTTTAAATACTGAGTAAGCCATGTTGAGTTTGCTTCATTCTCAACAAAAGAACCGATAAATTCCTTGCGAGGCATTTTTGCTTTTTTCACGCAAATATCCACAACTATCTTTTCTCTTTTTCTTATTTCCTCAATAACAGGCTTGAACATCAAAAGCATTTTCTTTAAGTACTGTGGTGTCCACTTAAATTCAGTAAAAACCAATGCTAAGGTTTCAAGTGCTTTCTCTGATTTTTCATCACTATATCCATTTTTAGCCACTAAATCTGAAGCTACCTTCAATGCCTTTCTTAACTCTTGTACCTTTGCTTTTGCTTCTTCGTATTCCAGCCCTTTTGGCTTCTGATCCTCCTCTTCCTCTGTTGTTGTTGCAGCAGCAGCAGCGGCAGCGGCTGCAGCGGCAGCAGATGCTTTAGGATCAAATTCCGGCTCATTCAAATCCACAAGAGCACTCATCAAATCAGTTAATCGAATATCCGATTCTTCGTCCAGAATAGCATCGAAAGAAACTAAAAATGACTCAACTACTCTCTTAGAACGAGCTAAAGATTGAATGATATGTCGCTGTCCAACTTCAATTCTTTTTGCTATTTTCAGCTCTTCTTCACGCGTTAATAGCTCAACTGAACCCATTTCGCGCATATACATTCGCACTGGATCAGTAGTTCTGCCAAACTCACTATCAACGGATGCAAGTGCTGCTACTTCAGCAGCAGCCTCATCATCATCTGATGTTATTGCAGTATCAGAAGTTAATAATGAATCTGCATCTGGTGCAACTTCATTAACCTGAATTCCCATATCAGAAATCATACTGATGATATCTTCAATTTGTTCAGGATCAACAATATCACTAGGCAAATGGTCATTAACTTCCGCGTAAGTTAAATAGCCTTGCGCCTTGCCTTTTGCAATTAATTGTTTAATTTGAGATTGTTGTTGTTCTTGATTCATTCTACGCCCACAAAATTCACTCAACCCTGCTGAACAGGAAATTATAACATTGAAACCACTATATTGCTAACTCATAATTTCCTGGTTAGCAACTTACATAAATGATTCTTTTCATTCTCGGTCAACCCCCCTTCCTTTTCCTTGACCAACAAACGATCCAAAATACCTTCATCCACTTGCTCAATCAGCTTCTCAAGCGCACCAGAAAACTCAGCCTCAATCCCATCATCAAGAATAAAAAAATCCCAGTTAATTAATGCATTAACTACCTTCTCACTAGGCTTCCCCCTAAAGGACTCCATCAGAATTGCTGCATTTTTAGGTTTAATATCCTCAATAGTTTGCATGACTTCTTTTAGTACATCCATGCCTGGGCAATCCAGCCCCGCCCAATTCAACTCCTGCTGCTCAACAAGCTCATATAAACGAGGGTTTTGCAACAATAATGCAATTACAATACGGATAGGTGACATCTTAACCTGCCGCTCTTCCACCGTGCTTTCTCTTACCGCCCCCTCAAGCATAGCAGGCTTTCCCAAAACATCTAGAACCGAACTCGCAGACAATTCTTTAAGTCTGGCAAACATCATTTCACGAAAAACACCTGCTGGTACTTTCTCAATAAAGGGTTTAGCCTGGACTAAAAAATTAGACCGACCCTCTACCGTCGCCAAATTCAGGTCCTTGCAGACATACTCAAAAAAATAATCTGATAAAACCTGCGCTCCCAGCACTCGCCCTTCAAAAGCAGCAAGACCTTCCAACCTCACCAGCGAATCAGGGTCCTGTCCCTGGGGCAACAGCATAATCCGGACTTGCCTACCATCTCTGAGGCATGGAAAAGTTTCCTGAACTGCTCGCCAAGCAGCTTTCCGCCCAGCAGCATCACCATCAAAACAAAAAACCAATTCTGAAGTGAAACGAAACAACAAATCCAAATGCATTTTAGTGGTCGCTGTCCCCAAAGCAGCAACAGAATTACCCACTCCAAATTGAGCAAGGGCCAACACATCCATATAGCCCTCTACTATCAAAATTCTTTGCGGCTTAGAATCTTTTTCCAAAAGCTCATATAAACCATACAACTCCTTTCCTTTTGAAAAAATAGCTGTTTCTGGTGAATTCAAATACTTAGGCAAAGATTCATCTAATACTCTGCCACCAAAGCCAACAATCCTGTTACGCTTATCTCTAATTGGAAACACCAGCCTTCCCCGAAAGCGGTCATAAACCCCACCACCATCCTTTCGACCCAACATCCCGGAATCCAGTAATAATGTTTGGTCAAATCGAGAAGCCAGAGCATCCCACCTATCTGGGGCGTAGCCTAAAGAAAAATCTTTTGCCACGCCTCCACTCAACCCTCTTTTTTTCAAGTATTCAATTGCCTTAACACCTTGAGAGTGATCTCTCAACTGTTCAACATAAAAAACTGCCACTTGCTCAAGAATGGAATAAAGAGCGCTATAATTTTGCTTTTCCCCCTGATACTCAACAGCCTCTCTGGGCACATCTATACCGACAAAACCAGCCAAGTCTTCAATTGCCTCAACAAAATCAAGATGACTAAATTCCATCAGAAAGCTGATGGCATTTCCACCTGTCCCGCAACCAAAGCAATGGTAAAACTGTTTTTGACGATTTACAGAAAAACTAGGGCTTTTTTCTGTATGAAAGGGACAGCGAGCTTTGAAACTAGTTCCCGCTTTTTTTAGAGGCACAAAAGAATCAATCAGATCGACAATATCAACCCGCACCAACAGATCATCGATAAACTCACGAGGAATTCTGCCGGACATCTACCCAGCCTCAATCATTTACCTAGCCAATTTAACCTTAATGACAACACTTACAGCCGACATGTCAGCACGACCCAGCATTTGAGGCTTTAAAACCCCCATAACTTTACCCATATCTTTAATTGAAATAGCACCTGTATCCGCTATCGCTTTGCCCACCATAGAATCAATCTCTTGTTCTGTAAGAGCTGCTGGCAAATAGCCTTGTATAACTAAAACCTCAGCTTCTTCAATATCACTAAGATCGGTACGCCCTGCCTCATTAAATTGCTTTATAGATTCTCGCCTTTGCTTCAGCATCTTATCCAGCACAACAATAATTCGCGCATCATCCAGCTCAATTCGCTCATCAACCTCTATCTGCTTGATGGCCGCCAAAATCATACGAATTACATTTAACTTTCCTTTTTCCTTTGCTTTCATTGCTGACTTCATATCATCCTTGATACGATTCTTTAATAAATCCATCACTTTATCTTTTATAATTGTGGACGGCCGCGACGCAAATTTTTCAGCGCATAACGCTCGCGTGCCAGCTTTTTCAAATGACGCTTAACAGCAGCTGCACCTTTACGTTTACGTTCTGCTGTTGGTTTTTCATAAAATTCACGACGACGTACTTCAGATAAAACACCTGCTTTTTCACACGCTCGTTTAAAACGACGAATCGCAATATCAAAAGGCTCGTTTTCTTTAACTTTTACTGATGGCATTATAATGACCTGATTATGTTAATATGTTCCTGGGCCATTAGACCCGAAAGTGAACTCTCAATTATACCTATAAATTTAATTTAATCAAAATACAATGAATATTTTAGGCATAGAAACCTCATGCGATGAAACCGGCGTTGCTATATATAACCCAGAAAAAGGGTTAATATGTCATCAATTGTATAGCCAGGTGACCATGCATAGTGAGTATGGTGGCGTTGTTCCAGAACTGGCATCTCGCGACCATATCCGCAAATTAATTCCTCTTGTTAAGCAAACACTAGCTGAGAGCAGGCTTAACACTTCTGATATTTCAGGCATCGCTTATACCGCCGGTCCTGGCTTGATGGGCGCATTACTAGTCGGTGCAACAACTGCTAGAAGCTTAGCCTGGGCCTGGCAAGTACCTGCGATTGCTGTTCATCACATGGAGGGTCATCTGCTTGCCCCCATGCTGGAAGAAAACCCGCCAGCCTTTCCTTTTGTTGCATTGTTAGTCTCAGGCGGACACACTCTGCTAATTCAGGTAGATGGTATAGGACAATACACTCATTTAGGAGAATCTTTAGATGATGCCGCAGGTGAAGCATTTGATAAAACCGCAAAAATTCTAGGACTTGGCTACCCAGGCGGCCCCAAAGTCTCCCTGCTTGCCGAAACAGGAACTGACCGCTTTAAATTCCCCAGACCTATGACAGATAGGCCTGGACTCAATTTTAGCTTTAGCGGATTAAAAACATTCACCATGAATACGTTCAATGCTACAAAAAAAACTGAACAGGACAAAGCCGATGTTGCTTATGCTTTTCAAAAAGCCACCGCTGAAACGCTAAGCATTAAATGCAAAAGAGCATTACTGCAAACTGGGCTAAAAACCCTGGTTATTGCCGGAGGCGTTAGCGCCAACAAACAGATTCGTGCCGAACTGCTCAAAATGACAAAAAAACAAAATGCAGAACTTTTCTTCCCAAGACTTGAATTCTGTACAGATAACGGCGCTATGATTGCTTATGCAGGATGCCAAAGATTACTAGCCGGACAGCAGGAAACCCTAGAGATTTTTGCTAAGCCACGATGGCCTATAAACACACTAATAAACATTTAATATTTATTTCTCCTCTCCGGCTATCAGTCTTTGAATGTTAGTTCTATGCCTCCACAGTAGAATAACAGGAATGATTATAAAAACAGTCAGCAAATACTCATCACCCAAGATGAACCAGACATATGCCGGGGTCAAAATGGCTGCAACCAAGGCCGATAAAGAAGAAATTTTGCTGATTTTATAAACGATAATCCAGGTACCGAATACGACCACACCCAAAATCCAGCTCACCCCCAAAGAAACCCCCAGAGTTGTTGCAACTCCCTTTCCGCCTTTAAAAGCAAAAAAAACAGGATATAAGTGACCCAAAAAAGCTGCAAAAACTACAAAAGACATTATCAATGTATCCACCCCCATTTCTTTTGTAATTAATACAGGTAGCAACCCTTTTAAAGCATCTCCAACCAGAGTGATTGCCGCTGCCTTTTTTCCTCCAATTCTCATCACATTGGTTGCACCAGGATTTCCCGAACCTTGTTCACGCGGATCATCCAACCCCATTAAACGGCATACAATAATGGCACTGGATATTGACCCAATCAAATAGGCGGCAGGTACTAATAACCACTCAATCATTTCACCCTCACTTAATCAACGCTTGTATAGCAGAGACATTTCACTGATACTAATACTTTAAAGGCAATATTTTAACCGGAATCACTGATGGACATCATTTTTTTAGGCGGGCTCGAAGCAACGACAATCATAGGCATCTATGACTGGGAAAGAGAAACCAAACAAACCCTTGTTTTTGATATTGAAATGGCGTTTGATATTAAAAAAGCAGCTGAAACAGATGACATCCAATACACGCTAGACTACAAAACTGTTTCCGAGCGCGTGGTTTCTTTTGTTGAACAAAGCGAATTTTATCTAGTCGAAAAACTTATTGAAGAAGTGGCCCAGATTATACTTACTGAATTTAGTACTCCCTGGGTAAAAATTTATTTAAATAAAAGAGGCGCGATCAGTCGAGCAAAAGACGTAGGTATCATTATCGAAAGAGGTGAGAAATAACTCATGCCCACTGGTTTTATTAGTATCGGTAGCAATATTGACAAAGAGATTCATATCCCTTCCAGCATCAATGCGCTAAGAAAACAATTTGGCAACTTAGTCATCTCTAGCCTTTACGAAACTGAAGCTGTTGGTTTTGAAGGTGATGATTTTCATAACTTGATTGTGCAGTTTGACTCAATTCTAAAAGCCAAAACCGTCGCAAAAACACTCAGACAAATAGAGCTTGATCACGGAAGAACCCGAGACAGTAGAAAATATGCCGCCAGGACTCTTGATCTAGACCTGATTCTTTTTGGAAATATCATTATTAGTGATGGTCGCCTGCAAATACCCAGAGACGAAATTGAACGCTATGCATTTGTGCTTGAACCTTTAGCCGAAATAGCCCCTGATTTTTTGCATCCAATAAGCCATAAGAGTTACGCGCAATTGTGGGATGAATATGATAAAAGAAATCTTAAACAACACAAACTACCAGCTGATTTTTTATAAACCGACCTAAGGGAGATGAAAACAGGCTAGTACTCTGTCAATGTTGTATTGAAGGATAGAGGGAGCTGAGAAGTGGTTAGCCGCTAGACGCACGAGTGAAGGACTAGCAGGCTAATCCAAACGAGTGTAACAACGCAGATGACAATTTATCGGCTTTCTGTACCCATCAATACAACATTGATGGAGTACTAGTTTACCACTAGCAAAACAAAGTACGCCCCCCATCCACCGAAATGATTTGCCCTGTTATGTAATTTGCATCTTCAATTAAAAAGTGCACGGCTTTTGCAATGTCGTCAGCCCCACCAGTACACTTCAACGCTACTCTTTGCAGTATTTCAGCTTTATCTTGCTCAGACAATTCATTTTCCGGCCACAAAATAGCTCCCGGGGAAATCCCATTAACTCTTATATCGGGTCCAAACTCTTTTGCCAAAAACTTAGTCATGGCTGCCAGTCCTGCTTTAGCAATACTATATACAGGATAGCCTTTTAACCCTCTCTCGGCATGAATATCAATTATATTTATAATACAGCCTTTTTGAACAGTTAATGCAGATGCCAATGCCTGAGACAGAAAAAAAGGAGCCTTTAGATTACTTCCTAACAACGCATCCCAGTCTGACTCAGTGACCTCCCCCATCGCCTGTGGATAAAATGCTGATGCATTATTAATCAATACATCTAGCCCCCCCCAGGCTGACTCTGCTTCTTTAGCCAGCATTATTAACTCATCCATTTTTAGCAAATCAGCCTTAATCATTGTCACTGAACCCGATCTGTTTTGATTTAATTCTTTATAAAGCGCCAACACATCTTGCTTTGATGATCTATAGTTTAGAACAACGTTACAACCTTGATCATGCAGTAATCTTGCACAAGATGCACCTATGCGTTTTGCTGCTCCTGTTATTAACACATTCTTTTTCATTATCTACACCCAAAAACCATGAAAAAAGTATTTTTAGCCTTTGTTTTACTATTCTTATCAGCCTGCAGTAGAACTGACCCTGTTTTAGAAAAACTATCTTCTAATGCTGTTATTCTCGCATTTGGTGACAGCCTTACCTATGGAACAGGCGCATCTCAAAATGCTGATTATCCTCATATTTTAAGCACACTGAGCTCCCATCAAGTGATCAATGAAGGTATCCCTGGTGAAATAAGCCGCGATGGACTAAAACGATTACCTGATTTACTGGATGAATACCAACCTGAATTACTGATTCTTATCCACGGAGGTAATGATATGCTGAGAAAAATACCGCAACAACAAACCAGTAACAACCTAAAACAAATGATAAATGTAGCCTATCAGCGTAATATTAAAGTTGTAATGCTTGGCGTACCTGAATTCAATCTTTTTTCTCTGAACAGTGCTGAATTTTATCAGCAGCTTGCCGAAGAATATAAGGTCCCTGTTGATCTTGAAACATTACCTAAAATCCTGAGTGATAATCACTTGAAATCTGACACCATTCATCCTAATGATGAGGGCTATAAATTATTAGCAGAATCCCTTTTCAATTTGTTAATCAATACGGGGGCTTTATAACCTCGCCATTCATACAGTTTCTAAAAACCACACCAACAACTTTGGTTTGATTAATAATGTAGCGGGTTTAGTACGCATAACCGACATATAAAGCTAAACATTTGTTCACAGCGGACTGAAGTCCGCCCTACAAAAAGTTTATCCATCAAACCAAATTTGCTATAGCACTAGTACTCTGTCATTGTTGTAATTATGAGTAGAGGGAGTTGATAAGTGATTAGCTACAGTGAAGGACTAGCAGGCTAATCCGAACAAGTGCAACAACGCAGATGACCATTTATCGGCTTTCTTACAACATTGATGGAGCACTAGTCTTCGACTGGCCTTACAAACAACCTGGAACACAATAACCCAGTCTCAAACAGTATCCAAATAGGTACCGCCAATAAAGTTTGTGAAATAGCATCTGGCGGTGTTAAAAACATCCCCACAATAAATGCTCCCACAATGACATAAGGTCGTTTTTCCGCCAAACTTTGTGGCGTAGTCAACCCTGTCCAGACCAGAACAATAGTGATTATAGGCACTTCAAAAGACAGCCCAAAAGCAAAAAACAAAGTAAGAACAAAATCCAGATATTTGGCTATATCAGTCATCACAGCCACACCCTCAGGTGCTGCTGCAGTTAAAAAGCCAAATACCAATGGAAATACCACAAAATAAGCAAATGCCACCCCCATATAAAACAACAAGGTACTAGCCATCAATAGAGGCAAAATCATTTTCTTTTCATGACTATATAAGCCCGGAGCAACAAATGCCCAGAAATGATACAAAATGACCGGCACTGAAAAAAAAATGGAGGCAACTAATGCTAATTTGAAGGGCGTAAAGAAGGGAGAAGCAACATCAGTCGCTATCATGGTACTATTTTCCGGCATATGCTGTAACAATGGGCCAGATAAAAAAGTATAAATTTCATTTGCATACGGTGCCGCACACAAAAACACGACCAGTACAAATAAAACGACGCGCAATAATCGTTTCCGCAGCTCAATTAAATGACTGATAAAAGGCTGTTCATCAGATGTAGATTCCAGTTCAGGCTCATTTTGGGTCATCAGTATGCTTTAATTCTTCAGACAAAGATTTTATTGAAGATGTCATCTTATCAACAGTATCCGAACCCTCTTCAAGCACATTTTTGAAATCTTCAACGCCAGGCTGTTGCTTAAGTATTTGACGCATTTCTTCAGCTTGCAGCTCTTCCTTTATCTCCAATTTAACTGCAGCAACCATATTCCGGGTTTTACCTATCCAGAAGCCAGCCACCCGTGCTGCTTTAGGCAATTTCTCAGGACCAATTACCAATAAGCTAACCAACCCAATTAGACAAAGCTCCCAAAAACCTACATCAAACATACTATTTTTCAGACTTTTCTTGCTGTTCAGATGTCACTTCGCCATCAATGGTATTGCCGTCTTCCTCTGATATTTTCTTATCTTTACTACCTTCTTTGACCGCAGAACGAAAGCCTTTGATTGCGCCACCTAAATCAGCACCTAAATTACGTAAGCGCTTGGTTCCAAATAATACGATGACTATCGCCAGAATAATTAATAACTGTGTAACACTAATACCCATTTTTTACTCCAAACACATTCTTGAATCGATCCGGCTTTATTTACTACGCTGTGATTTTTCTTCCAGTCCTGACAAACCAAACCGGCGTTGCAATTCTTGCAATACATCATCAGGCCCTAAACCTTGATCCGCCAACATCACCATAGAATGAAACCACAGATCGGCTGTTTCGTATATTATCTGCTTTTTATCACCACCTTTTGCCGCAATCACTGTTTCGGTAGCTTCTTCACCTATTTTTTTTAAGATATGGTCCAATCCTTTGGCGTATAAACTTGCCACATAGGATTTATCTGCTGATTCCTGCTTTCGTTGTTCGAGTATAACGGCTAATTGTTGTAATACATCACTCATTTATTACCTCTAAAAGTTTGATAGGCAGGATGATTTATTTATAAATTGTTTGAGGGTCTTTTAACACAGGCTCTTTTGCTTGCCACTGTCCATCTACCAGACTCCTATAAAAACAACTTTCTCTTCCCGTATGACAAGCAATCCCACCTTCTTGTTCAACCTTCAGTAAGATCACATCCTCATCACAATCTAACTGTATATCAATGACTTTTTGTTTATGCCCGGATTCTTCACCCTTACGCCATAATCGCTGTCGAGAACGCGACCAATAAACAGCATAACCCTTTTCAACAGTAAGCTGCAAAGACTCCCGGTTCATCCAGGCAAACATAACAACTCTTCCTGAGCTCTCTAATTGAGCAATTACAGGCACTAAACCATCATCCGTCCAGCGCACTTCATCCAGCCAGGAATTACTCATTATAACCGCACTTCAATGCCACGAGCCTGCATATGTTGCTTGGCTTGCTCAATACTGTATTCTGCAAAATGAAAAATACTGGCCGCCAACACTGCATCAGCTTTACCTTCAATCACACCATCAGCTAAATGATCCAGATTGCCAACCCCACCCGAAGCAATAACAGGAACTGACACTGCCTCACTAATTGAACGAGTTAAAGCCAAATCAAAACCTTCCCGTGTTCCATCCCGGTCCATACTGGTTAATAGAATTTCTCCTGCACCATAGCCAACCATTTTCACAGCCCACTCAACCGCATCAATTCCGGTTGGCTTACGCCCCCCATGGGTAAATATTTCCCAGCGTTTTGATTCATTTTCTGCACTGACTTTTTTGGCGTCAATGGCAACAACAATACATTGAGAGCCGAATTTTTCTGCCGCTTCCCGTACAAATTCAGGCCTGAATACGGCCGCACTGTTAATACCAACTTTGTCTGCACCGGCATTCAACATACACCGAATATCTTCCAACTCCCTGATACCTCCACCGACCGTCAGCGGTATAAAAACCTCACTTGCCACCTCTTCCACTACATGAACAATAGTGTCTCTGTTATCACTAGTCGCAGTGATATCCAGAAACGTAATTTCATCAGCGCCTTCTCTGTCATAACGTCTGGCTACTTCAACAGGATCTCCTGCATCGCGTATATCGACAAATTGAACGCCTTTAACCACTCGGCCATTATCAACATCCAGGCAAGGAATAATTCGTTTAGCTAATCCCATATTTATAAATCGTAGCTATGTGCAATTTTTTCAGCTTCAGCAAAATTTAGCGTACCTTCATAGATCGCACGCCCTGTAATTGCTCCCATGATACCGTCTTCTGCAACCTTACCCAAGGCATGAATGTCATCCATATTAGTTATGCCCCCCGATGCAATCACTGGAATATGTATCGCACGAGCTAATTTAGCAGTTGCATCCACATTGACTCCATTCATCATGCCGTCTCTGGAAATATCTGTATAAATTATGGCTTCAACACCATCCGCTTCAAACTGCTGCGCCAGATCAATCACATCGTGCCTGGAAAGTTTAGACCAGCCATCAATCGCAACTTTGCCATCTCTTGCATCCAAGCCAATAATAATATGTCCTGGAAACTCAACCGCAACATCACTAACAAAATGAGGTTCGGTGACGGCTTTGGTACCAATAATGACATATTTAACACCCACATTTAGATAGCCTTGTATGGTATCTTCATCACGAATCCCCCCACCTATTTGTACAGGCACGTCTGGAAACGCTTCCGCTATAGCATGAATAATGCCTGCATTTTTTGGTTTCCCAGCGAATGCCCCATCCAAATCGACCAGATGAATGCGCCTTGCTCCCTGCTCCACCCATTTGCCAGCAACAGCAACAGGATCATTAGAAAACACAGTATCATCTTCCATGCGTCCCTGGCGCAAACGTACGCACTTTCCGTCTTTTAAATCAATTGCAGGTATAAGCAACATATTCTAAGCTCTCAATGGTTTAATCAATTCAAGTTTTAAAAAAACATATCCGATTGTTACTAGCATTTCCCATCCCAGGAAAGAAAATTCTTTAACAACTGCAAGCCAGCAGACTGACTTTTTTCTGGATGAAATTGTACTGCAAAAATATTACCTTTTGCCAGCGCACTTGTAAATGGCTGCGGGTAATCAGTAATGGCGATACTATCTATCTCATTATCCGGCTTTACATAATAGCTGTGTACAAAATAAAAACGACTATTTTGTGGGATGTCCTGCCATAACGGATGATTTTTATACTTTATTTTGTTCCAACCCATATGAGGAATCTTTAAACGGTTACCCTCATCATCTTTCAGATCCAAAGAAAAATGCTTAACATGCCCCTTAAGAACATCCAGACATACCGTATTATTATTTTCTTCACTATTCGTTAACAAAGCCTGCATTCCTAGACAAATACCTAAAAATGGCTTGGTTTTAGCCACATCTTTTATAACAGAAGATAACCCCGAGTTATCCAAAGCCAGCATACAATCTCTTATTGCCCCAACACCAGGAAATACAATTCGATCTGCTAGCAATATGCTTGCAGCATCAGATACTATTTGAACATCAACTTCTGGCGATGCATGCTGCAAAGCTTTTTCTATAGAATGCAGGTTTCCCATTCCATAATCGATAACTGCGACTGATGACATAGATATAAAAAGGTAAAAGGTAAAAGGTAAAAGGTAAAAGGTAAAAGGTAAAAGGTAAAAATTATAGCGAGCCCTTTGTGGATGGCATAATACCTGCCATTCTTGGATCAGCCGTAATTGCCATTCTTATTGCTCTTCCAAAAGCTTTAAAAATTGTCTCCGCAATGTGATGTGCATTTGTCCCTTTCAGATTATCTATATGCAAAGACACACCGGCATGATTGACAAACCCTTGAAAGAACTCACGAAACAAATCAACATCAAATGCCCCTATGCTAGATCTTGGGTATTCCACTTGATAAAACAACCCAGGTCTGCCAGAAAAATCAATCACTACTCTGGATAAAGCTTCATCTAATGGGACATATGCATGGCCATAACGAACAATCCCTTTTTTATCACCCAACGCTTTTTTAAAAGCCTGCCCTAATGTAATACCAATATCCTCTACGGTATGATGAGCATCAATCTGCAAATCGCCTTTGGCATCAATATCCATATCAATCAGCCCATGCCTGGCCACCTGATCCAGCATATGATCCAAAAAAGGAACACCGGTAAGAAAACTAGCTAACCCGGAGCCATCCAGATTAACTTTGATTTTAATTTGAGTTTCGAGCGTATTTCGCTCAACTTCTGCAATACGTTGACTCATTGATTTACAAATGTATTTTTAATTGATCTCATTTTACTATAATTAGGGAGGTGGAAATAAATAATCATCCAAATATCATGTAGAATTTTTTTTCTGATTAAATTTTCTCAACAGGAGCATAGTTATTCTACGT
>Ga0256847_1001149_pt1 | contig 14184 bp, 11 predicted proteins | sample TeddybearmetaG_FD_189099 | JGI IMG/M metagenome (GOLD analysis project Ga0256847, IMG submission 189099) | Hydrothermal vent microbial communities from East Pacific Rise, Pacific Ocean - Teddybear | ecosystem: Environmental > Aquatic > Marine > Hydrothermal vents | place: Pacific Ocean: East... | reverse complement strand
CCAATTTTCGATCCATACCTTCCAGCGCTAACAAGTCGTCAGCCGGTTGTGCGTCACCAAACTCTTCTTCACTGGCAATGGCTTTGGTTAATAAAGCATCTTTAGCGCGAAGCCTTAGCTCCTGCACAATTTCTTCGTCAAAGCCTTCAATGGTCACCATTTCTTCCAGTGGAACGTAGGCAACTTCGTCCAGTGTGGTAAACCCTTCGTCTACCAACACACCAGCCACATCTTCGTCCACTCCAAGTACATCCATAAAATTGCGGATAAATTTGTCGGCTTCTTCTTCCTGCTTTTCAGCTGCGTCTGCTTCCGAAAGAATATTTAGCGTCCACCCGGTGAGTTCGCTCGCCAAACGCACGTTTTGCCCGCCACGGCCAATAGCCTGGGCCAGGTTTTCTTCATCCACTGCAATGTCCATTGTCTGGCTTTCTTCATCCTGAACAATGGAGGCAATCTCGGCCGGAGCCATGGCATTAATTGCCAGTTGCGCCGGATTATCGTCCCACAAAACAATATCAATACGCTCGCCAGCGAGTTCGCCCGACACTGCCTGAACACGTGATCCACGCATTCCTACACAGGCGCCAACCGGATCAATACGTCCGTCATTGGTTTTTACTGCTATTTTGGCGCGCGAACCCGGGTCTCTTGCCGCGCCCTTTATTTCAATAATGCTTTCGGCAACCTCAGGTACTTCAAGCTTAAATAGCTCAACCAGCATTTCAGGAGAGGTGCGCGTCAGAATTAGCTGTGGCCCACGTGCTTCGGGATTAACTTCAACGAGCAAGGCCCGTAGCCTATCATTAGTTCTGAAATTTTCGCGCGCTATCAAATTTTCGCGGGTAAGAATCGCTTCTGCATTTTTACCCAGATCTACAATAATTGCTTCGCGCGTTACCCGCTTAACAGTTCCGTTCACCAGTTCGCCCAGTCGCGACTCATATTCATCAACAACCAGAGCACGCTCTGCTTCGCGCACTTTTTGTACAATAACCTGTTTGGCAGCCTGAGCCGCAATACGACCAAAAATCACAGAGTCAACTGGCTCTTCCCAGGTTCCACCCAACTCCAGGTCGGTAGACTTTTCTTTCGCCTGCTCAAGCGTCAATTGTGCATCCGGGTTTCGGAATTCCTCGTCCAGGTCTTCCGGAACAACAACTGCCCAGGTACGCACTGTATTGTATTCACCCGTCGCGCGATCAATGCTTACCCTAAACTCAGCTTGCTCTCGATATTTTTTCTTCGTGGCAGACGCCAGCGCCATTTCGAGTGCTTCGAAAATTATTTCTTTAGAAACTCCCTTCTCATGAGAAACGGTTTCCACAACTAAAAGCAATTCTTTGCTCATATCACATTTTCACTCAATCATACTGCGGCATGACTCTGGCACGCTGCACGTTTTCAATAGGAAAACAGAACTCCAAATCATCGATCTGCATTAACACTTCGTCGTCTTTAAACCCTACTATCTGACCGACAAATTTTCGCTTGCCTTCAAACGGAAAATTTAGCCGCAAATCTATTGTCTGCCCTATATTACTGGCGTAATGATCACCTTTGAACAACAGACGATCCATACCAGGAGATGAAACTTCCAATGTATAGGCCGACCTAATGTGATCCTCCACGTCCAGTAATGCGCTTACTTCCTGACTTACTTCGCTGCACTGTTCTACCGATATACCGTCTTCATGCTCGATATATATTCTCAGGGTCGTAAATCGACCCTGGGGTTTATATTCAATACCCCAGATACGGCAACCCAACGACTCCACAGTAGGGTTTAACAGTGTTTCCAACTCTTGTTCTTTACTATTCATAAATTTTCTAACAGGTATAAAAAATGGGCTAATGCCCATGAATAAAAAACCCCTCGCAAGGGGCCTACCTCATAATTTATTCGCGGGGCTGCTCATAACCACCACGATGCGCTTCAATTTCTCTTCAGGAGATAAAGATGCAAATCGCTCGCCGCAAGCATGTTACTTTCCATAAGGGAGGGAGCCCACGCTTCAGTGGGCGCGGATTATACCTGTAAAGCCAGTAATACCACAATAAAAGTAAGGACTTTGGACTGAAAAAACAGGAAAAAGACTACACTGGTGGAAAAAGATCGGAATTCACAGCGGCCGAGCGCGTTATCGAACGCCCTCACGATCTTGCTTGGTAGCGGGGGCAGGATTTGAACCCACGACCTTCGGGTTATGAGCCCGACGAGCTACCAGACTGCTCCACCCCGCATCAGCAAGGGCGCGATTATAGGGAGCACATTGAAAGTGGTCAACGCATTACGGAAAGAAAGTATCAAAATTTACAGAATTGGTGCCGAAGAGAGGACTCGAACCTCCACGGGCATACGCCCACTACCCCCTCAAGGTAGCGTGTCTACCAATTTCACCACTTCGGCAATCATAAAACCTTTAAACATCAGGAACTTCATTTGTAGCAGCATCGGATGCTGAATCGAGGTTTGGCAACTCACTGTTATCGTCGGTACCTGTTGTATCAATACCCTGCTCTACCGCCGGGTTTTCCAACGGAGAAGAAACCTGGGGAATTCCAACGTCGGAAAGGGATCCCGCGCGTTCTTTGGCAGCATATGCCAAACCAAAAGACAGGGCAAAAAATGCAATAGCCAGCCATGTAGTCAAGCGTGCCAGAAAAGATGCACTGCCAGTACCGCCGAAAACAGTATTGGCGCCACCGCTTCCAAATGCAGCACCTACATCAGCACCTTTACCCTGCTGCAAAAGGATCAGCACAATCAGAGTAATGGCGTCCACCACCAGCAATCCCAAAAGAATTGATTCAAAATTTATCATCGCGTTTAGCTATCTCTTATGTTTCAGGCCAGGGCCTGAGTAATCTGTAAAAAATCCCTGGCATTCAGGGAAGCACCACCAACCAGACCACCATCTATGTCTGGTTGACCAAATAAATCACGGGCAGTATCAGCACTTACACTGCCCCCGTACAATATGCGTACATCCTCGGCAATCCTGGCATCCTGCTTCGCAAGCCATTCCCGAATCGAGGCATGCATCTCCTGCGCCTGCTCGGGGGAGGCTGTTTGCCCCGTACCAATAGCCCACACCGGCTCATAAGCCAGGATCGCGTTGTTCAGACAATCACACCCCAACTGGCTAAGCACGGCGTTAATCTGACCTAAAACTATATCACTTGCCTCACCAGCCTCACGCTGTTTCAGACTTTCGCCCACACATATTACCGGGCATAAGCCAGCAGCCTGGGCCGCTACAACTTTTTCAAACACCTGCTTATCCGTCTCGCCAAATAACTGTCGGCGCTCAGAATGCCCAACCAGAACGTAGCTTGCACCAATGTCTGCCGCCATCGCCGCCGAAATTTCGCCGGTAAACGCCCCACCTTTGGCGGCGTTAATGTTCTGAACACCAGTAGCGATACCACTGTTCCTGAGCTTTTCAGCCACAAACCCCACATACAAGGCCGGAGGAAAGACAATTATTTCCGCCTCCATGTCATTAACACCAGCCAACAGACCGTCAAGCAGGTCAGCTATGCTGGCCCGCTCTCCATTCATCTTCCAGTTTCCAGCGTTTACGCGCTTTCGCACTCGAAATTCCACGGTGGGTGAAAAAGGGCGGCAATGTTAAACAACCCGTCAATACGAAACAATAAACTTTTCAAACTATTATCGACTTTTAGCAACCTGCTTTTCGCACAACCTCAGCAAGTTCATGGGCAAGCGTGTCAATTTCATCCGCATTATTGCCCTCAACCATAACTCTAACCACGGGTTCTGTGCCGGAGGGGCGCAAAAGAACTCGTCCGTATTCTCCCAACTTTCGTTCTGCCTGCTTTACCGCTTCACAAACATCTTTATGCTCTGCTGCTTCTGATGGCTTTGCCACCTCAACATTCACCATGATCTGGGGGATGCGCTCTATAACCCTGGTACACTCAGCAAGGCTACGTTCACCCCGCACTATTGGCACCAGCGCCTGCAGTGCAGACACAATACCATCTCCGGTGGTTTGCAGATCCAGACAAATCAGATGCCCCGAAGACTCGCCACCCAATTCCCAGCCACGCTTACGAAGGTCCATCAGTACATGTCTGTCACCTACCAGCGAGCGGTGAAATTCAATCTTTCGCTCTTTAAAAGCGCGCTCCACACCCAGATTGGACATTACTGTTCCTACTACACCACCCACAAGGTTTCCCTGGCTGGCACGATGCTCAGCGATCAGAAACAGCATTTCATCACCGTCTACAACGTTCCCGGTGTGATCCACCATTATCACCCGATCACCATCACCATCCAGCGCTATGCCTAAATCCGCCTTAGTTTGCACCACACGCTCGCAAAGTGTTTCGGGCTGCGTCGAGCCACAGCCGTCATTAATATTCAGGCCGTCAGGGTGCGCTGCAATCACTTCTACGTTGGCACCAAGCTCAGAAAATACGCCAGGCGCCACATCGTAAGTGGCTCCGTGCGCGCAATCCAGCACCATGTTCAGCCCCTTCAAACTGAAACCCCGGTCTACGGTTGCCTTGCAAAATTCTATATAGCGACCGCGCGCATCCGGCACCCTTTGCGCTTTGCCCAGACGGTCAGAATCTACACAAACCATGGGTTTTTCCAGTTCCGCTTCTATCGCTTCTTCAATCTCGTCAGCGAGCTTATTGCCATGCCGGTCAAAAAATTTGATGCCATTATCGTAATACGGGTTGTGGGAGGCACTAATCACAATACCAGCATCGGCCCTCAGGGTTCTGGTTAGATAGGCTACACCAGGTGTGGGCATTGGTCCCAGTAAACGTACATCTACACCAGCAGAAGATAATCCCGCCTCCAGCACTGCCTCACACATGTACCCGGATATACGGGTATCTTTACCAATCAATATCAGGCTGTTGCCTTTTGAGGCAAACACCCGGCCAGCCGCCCAGCCCAGGTGCAATAAAAACTCAGGCGTAATGGGGTGAACACCAACGCGCCCCCTTATTCCATCTGTTCCAAAATATTTTCGCGCCATCAATTCAGCCCTCTGTCAAAATAGCGTCAATCTGTTGTATTGCTGCTATTACCGTCCGTGTCTTTGCGTGTTTCAGCATTTCTTCACAAGAGTGCGCACCAAGTGCTTTTATCGTCTCCCCCACATCATGTGTACGTATTACCCTGGCACCCTGCACACAAGCTCTATACGCAACCCTTGCACCTGCCGCAAGCAGGGACTGCGTGTCGTGCCCAACCACCTTGCTCAACATGCTTTTTCGGGAGACTCCAACTATCAGTGGGCAACCCAGCACATCAAATTTGTCGAGCTCCCGCAAAAGCTGGTAATTATGCGCCAGTGTTTTACCAAAGCCAAAACCCGGATCTACCATTATACGCGAAACACTTATACCTGCAGCTGTGCACGCCCTCACACGCTGACCAAGATATTGGCACACCGCGTCGGTAACATTGGAATACTGTGGATTATTCTGCATGGTTTCTGGTTGACCTGACATGTGCATCAGACAAACACCAACATTAGATTCAGCAACAGCCTGCATCATTCCTGCCTGGGTCAACGCAGAGACATCATTAATGATATGCACCCCGGCTTGGATGGCCGGGATCGCCACCGCGGCTTTACGGGTATCAACAGACAGAATTACGTCTAGATCAAGCAGACACTCCAGCACTGGAATTACACGGGCTAGTTCTTCATCAACACCAACGGGCGTGGCATTTGGACGGGTCGATTCACCACCAACATCAAGTATCTTTGCGCCCTGCTCAAGCATCTCGTGTGCACGGGCTTTCACTTTACCCAGATCGACACAGCCAGAAGAATACAAGCTGCCGCCATCTGAAAAGGAATCGGGCGTGATATTTAACACGCCCATAACTACGGGTAGTTCGAGGTTAAGGGAACGCGAAGCGCATTCCATCAGACATAACTCCCGGTTATCTAATGCTCTCCTGCAGGACCACCAATAGATCCTTTGTTGGCATCTTCTTTACCAGAATCAACCTTGCCTGACGGTTTTGGTCTGTCGTCTGGAGAGCGCGGCTTAGCACCTGCCATAATGTCATCTATCTGGCTACTGTCGAGCGTTTCGTATTCCATCAGCGCATCAGCCATAAGGTGCAACTTGCTAACGTTTTCCTGTAGCAATGCAGCGGTTTTCTTATAACACGTGTCAATTATGTCCCGTACTTCACTGTCGATCAGGTTGGCGGTAGCTTCAGAAATCGTTTTGGAAGCCGCGCCGGCAGACTTGCCCAGAAAAACCTCGTGCTCGTCTTCTTCGTACTTAAGCGGACCCAGCTTTTCTGAAAAACCCCATTTGGTAACCATACTACGAGCCAGACCACTTGCCCTTTCAATATCGTTAGACGCACCGGTAGTTACACCATCCACTCCCAGTGTCATCTCTTCAGCAATACGACCACCGTACAAACTACAAATCTGGCTGATTATACCTTGCCGGCTAATACTATAACGATCCTCTTCGGGCAGAAACATAGTTACACCCAAAGCCCGGCCACGCGGAATAATGGTCACTTTGTACACCGGATCGTGTTCAGGCATCAAACGACCAACAATAGTGTGTCCGGCTTCATGATAGGCCGTGTTGCGTTTTTCTTTCTCCGAAATCACCATGGTTTTACGCTCTGCACCCATCATGATTTTGTCTTTAGCCTTTTCGAAATCATCCATTTCGACCAGGCGTTTGCCGGTACGCGCACCAAACAGGGCAGCTTCGTTAACCAGATTGGCAAGGTCCGCACCGGAAAACCCAGGCGTGCCTCGTGCGATAATGCTGGGCTCCACGTCATCGCCCACAGGTACTTTTCGCATGTGAACTTTCAGTATCTGCTCACGTCCCCTGATATCGGGCAAACTCACAACCACCTGCCGGTCAAAACGACCGGGGCGCAGCAAAGCTGGATCGAGCACGTCGGGTCTGTTTGTTGCCGCAATTACAATAATTCCGTCGTTGGCTTCAAAACCGTCCATTTCTACAAGCAGCTGATTAAGCGTTTGTTCCCGCTCATCATGGCCTCCGCCAAGACCTGCTCCACGATGCCGACCTACTGCGTCAATTTCGTCGATAAAAATAATACAGGGCGCCTGTTTCTTGGCAGTCTCAAACATGTCGCGCACGCGTGATGCACCTACACCGACAAACATTTCCACGAAATCGGAACCAGAAATTGAGAAGAAAGGTACCTTGGCTTCGCCGGCAATGGCTCTGGCTAACAGGGTCTTACCCGTACCAGGTTGTCCAACCATAAGAATACCGCGGGGAATACGCCCCCCCAGTTTCTGAAATTTGCCCGGGTCGCGCAAAAACTCCACGAGCTCCTGCACATCCTCCTTGGCTTCGTCCACCCCGGCCACGTCATCAAATGTTGTTTTGATCTGGTCTTCGGAAAGTAATTTCGCTTTGCTTTTGCCAAAAGCCATAGGACCACCACGACCACCGGCACCGCCCTGCATCTGGCGCATGAACAGCATAAAAACAGCAATAATTATTAAAATGGGGAAACTGGCCACCAGTAACTGGGTCCAGATACTTTGTTGCTCAGGACGCTTGCCCTTCAGAACCACCCGATGACTAATCAGATCATCAATTAGTTTGGGATCCGCAACGGCCGGTCGAACGGTTTCAAATTCACCGCCTGTGGTACGCACACCATGAATAATCAGCCCGTCTATAAGAACCTCGCTGACGCGATTATTTTGCACCTCGGCTACAAATTCGGAGTAGGTGAGTTCTTCGGTTTTCTCTTCAACGTTAAAACTGTTGAATACCGTTAATAATACCGCCGCTATTACAAGCCAAAGTAATAGGTTTTTTCCCATATCATTCAAAGAGTTACCCTCAATCCGGCATCAGTGCCAGCTGTTCAGACTACTACACATTCACTTTGTGAACCACTTACGCTCTACCGCTATACAGTAGATGAATTACGCGCTAAAACCGTGCGTTAATCGCCACGCCGTATATTTCACGGGAATCCTTTCTGGATGCATCGGGTTTGACCAGCTGCACGCGTTTAAATTCACGCCGACGCTCAAGAACCCACTCATCCACTCCTTCACCCTGAAACATCTTTACCACCAGATTACCTCCGGTTTTAAGGTGGTTATGGGCGCATTCTGTTGCCAGCTCAACCAGATACATACTTCCTGCCTGGTCCGCAGCGCGTATACCACTGATATTGGGGGCCATGTCCGATAAAACAAGATCAAGCCGCGAATCTTTCATGATTAGCGCCAGAGTTGCGATAAATTCGTCACTCGTGATGTCTATTTTCAGAAATTCAACGTCTCCTGGTACTTCCATATCCAACAGGTCGCAAGCAATCACCCGCTGCACACGCTCAGCCAGATAGTGGGTCCAGCCACCTGGCGCGGAGCCAAGCTCCAGTACCTGCATTTTACCGCTGAGTAATTTGAATTTTTTGTCTAACTGCTCCAGTTTAAAATGTGCACGCGAAACCAGACCCTGCTCCACTGCTTTACGTGTATAGGGGTCATTTTTTTGCCTTTGCAACCAGCGCTGACTGGATTTAGACCGTTTTGGCACTTCCCACCTCCGCAATGCTGCGTATAATGCCCGCCAATTTGTTAACCCACTAGTTTGAAGGCTTATGAGCGACTCTAAAAAATCCATTTGGGACAAAAGCCCCGCGAAACAACTAAATACGCGTGCCAGGCGCGAGATGCGTGGTATAGCACACCATCTACAGGTTGTCGTAACCGTAGCAGAAAAAGGCTTGTCTGACTCTGTTTTGAAAGAAACTAAACGCGCGCTGTCCGACCATGAACTGATTAAAATACGTATCAATCTGCTGGACGCAAAGGTACGCAAACACATCGCACACGAGCTTGCGGAAAAGTGTGGTGCAAGTGTTATTCAGAAAATCGGTAAAGTTCTGGTGCTGTACAGGAAAAACCCAAAAGCAGACCCCAAAAAGTCAAATATTGCCCGCTTCAAGCTTGGCTAAACTCCAGGCTGCCAGCTAATAGTCGACTTTGGTCACCTCATATTCGACCAGCCCGCTGGGAGGCTCAAAACGCACTTCATCATCTACATTCTTGCCGATAAGGGCGCGAGCCAGGGGTGACAGGACAGAAATTTTGGCTTCCTTAAGGTCGGCTTCATCCTCACCAACAATCTGATAAACAATCGTTTCATCCGTATCGATATTTAGCAGGGTAACGGTACAACCGAATACCACTTTGCCTTTGTTAACTACTTTGCCAAGGTCAATAACCTGCGAGTCAGCCAGTTTACCTTCTATTTCAATAACCCGGCCTTCTGAAAAGCCCTGCTGTTCTTTTGCGGCATGATACTCAGCATTTTCTTTTAAATCTCCGTGCGCACGGGCTTCTGCGATAGACGCAGCTATCTTCGGCCGCACTACCGATTTAAGATGTGCCAGTTCTTCCCGAAGGGCTGCCGCCCCTTTCACTGTCATTGGTACTTTCATGCTGCTAATTCGCCTTCATACTTGCGTGTAAATCCTGCAAACGACGTACTTCTTTCCCGGGCCCATGCTTAATTGCTATGCAAAATGCTTCACCACCCGTCATGGTAGTGGTGTAACAGATCTTTTTCTCAAGAGCCAGACGGCGGATTATGGCAGAATCTGCAATCGCCTGCCTACCTTCTGTGGTATTTACAATCAGGTCTACCCGTTCGTTCTTTAACAAATCTGAAATGTCCGGTCGACCCTCAAAAACCTTGTTTACTACACGGCATTCCAGCCCTGCATCAGTAAGTATTTTAGCGGTGCCGCCGGTCGCCACCAGATGAAAACCAATATCCAGTAGATCTTTTGCTACCGCAGCAATTCCCGCTTTGTCAGAGTCCTTTACACTCAGGATCGCCTTACCACCCTGGGGTAAACCTTCGCCAACAGAAATACTGGCTTTGGCAAATGCCTCGGCAAAACTGTCACCCACGCCCATAACTTCACCGGTGGACTTCATTTCTGGCCCAAGTATTGGATCTACTCCAATAAACTTGTCAAAAGGAAATATAGACTCTTTTACACAATAGTACGGGGGAATTATTTCCTGCGTATAGCCCTGCTCTTCCAAACTGACACCTACCATGCAGCGTGCCGCAACCTTGGCAAGCGACACTCCTATACATTTCGAAATAAACGGAACCGTACGGGAGGCACGCGGATTCACCTCAAGCACAAAGATACGTCCATCCTGTACGGCAAGCTGCACATTCATCAAGCCCACCACTTTAAGCTCAATAGCCATGGCCTTTACCTGATTGCGGATTTCATTCTGAATGGCTTCATCCAGGTTATAGGGTGGCAGCGAACAGGCAGAATCTCCAGAATGGATGCCCGCCTGTTCTATGTGTTGCATGATGGCACCAATCACAACATTTTTACCATCACATATCGCGTCTACATCCACCTCAACCGCCTTGCTTAAAAAGCGATCCAGCAATACCGGGGATGAATTGGAGACCGAGACCGCATCCCTTAGATACAGTGCCAGTTCTTCATCGTTATAAACGATTTCCATCGCTCGCCCACCAAGCACATAGGACGGCCGCACCACCAGCGGATAACTAATCTCTGCAGCGGCTGCGGGACCATCTTCGGGCGCTGAAATTGTACGGTTGTTTGGTTGCAATAGCCCAAGATTGTCAATCACAGACTGAAAACGCGCCCGGTCTTCTGCCCGGTCAATTGCGTCTGCACTGGTACCCAGAATGGGTACACCGGCTGCTTCCAGATCTTCCACCAACTTCAGCGGAGTTTGCCCGCCAAACTGTACAATTACGCCAACCGGGTTTTCCAGACGCACTATCGCCAGTACGTCTTCCAGGGTAACTGGCTCAAAATACAGGCGATCAGAGGTATCGTAGTCAGTGGACACCGTTTCGGGGTTGCAGTTAACCATGATGGTCTCAAAACCATCCTCGCGCAGGGCCAGTGCTGCGTGTACACAACAGTAATCAAACTCGATGCCCTGGCCAATACGGTTAGGTCCGCCGCCCAAGACCATAATTTTTTTACGATCACTGGGGTTGGCCTCACACTCTTCTTCAAAGGTTGAATACATGTAAGCGGTTGCAGAGGAAAACTCTCCGGCACAGGTATCCACACGTTTATAAACGGGATGGATATCAAGCGCCAGGCGATGCTCGCGCATTCGCGCCTCCTCTATATCAAGGATGTCTGCCAAGCGCGCGTCACTAAAACCTTTGCGTTTTAGACGGAATAATTCTGTGTACGACAGACTATCTACCGCACGACCTGCCAGACCCTGCTCGGTTAACACCAGATCTTCAACCTGGGCCAGAAACCAGGGATCTATACCAGTAAGCTCATACAGCTCACTCATTGAGTAGCCCAATCTAATGGCATCCGCCAGATACCAGGCCCGCTCGGCACCGGCATTTTTAAGCTCTCTGATCAAACGACTCTGATCGTCCTTGTCTTGCGCAAAAAATATTGGGTCAAGGCCTACGCGACCAATCTCAAGCCCTCTGAGGGCTTTCTGGAAAGATTCCTGAAACGTACGACCAATGGCCATCACCTCGCCAACAGACTTCATCTGTGTGGTAAGCCGGTCGTTGGCCTGGGGGAATTTTTCAAAAGTGAAACGCGGAATTTTGGTTACTACATAATCTATAGACGGCTCAAAAGATGCTGGCGTCACCCCGGTTATATCGTTGGCAAGTTCATCCAGCGTATATCCAATCGCCAGTTTGGCGGCTATTTTGGCAATGGGAAAACCCGTTGCCTTGGAGGCCAGTGCAGAAGATCGGGAGACTCTGGGGTTCATTTCGATCACTACCATGCGGCCCGTATCGGGCTCAATCGCAAACTGCACGTTGGAGCCACCCGTTTCGACGCCAATCTCGCGCAATACCGCGAAGGATGCATTACGCAACAACTGGTATTCCTTGTCGGTCAGGGTTTGCGCAGGAGCAACTGTAATGCTGTCACCGGTGTGCACTCCCATTGGGTCAAAATTCTCAATCGAACAAACAATGATGCAATTGTCATTTCGGTCACGCACCACCTCCATTTCAAATTCTTTCCAACCTAACAGCGACTCATCTATTAGCAGCTCGCTGGTCGGGGACAAATCCAGTCCCCTGGTACAGATTTCGATAAATTCTTCCTGGTTGTAGGCAATGCCTCCGCCACTCCCTCCCATGGTAAAGGACGGTCGAATAACACAGGGGTAACCCAGACTGCCTTGCACCTGAAGGGCTTCCTCCAGGCTATGCGCAATGGCAGAGCGCGGGGTTTCCAGATTGATGGCTTTCATAGCCTTGTCAAAACGCTCGCGATCTTCGGCTTTGTCAATGGCATCCTGATCCGCACCAATAAGCTCTACATCGTATTTTTCAAGAATGCCTTCCCGGGCCAGATCCAGAGCGCAGTTGAGCGCTGTCTGCCCGCCCATGGTTGGCAAGACGGCATCGGGCCGTTCTTTTTCGATAATACGCGCTACAGTCTCCCACACTATTGGTTCAATATAGGTAGCATCCGCCATGCTCGGATCGGTCATGATGGTAGCCGGGTTGGAGTTCACCAGAATGGTTCGAACACCTTCATCCATGAGTGATTTACAGGCCTGTGCACCCGAATAATCAAACTCACAAGCCTGACCGATAATTATTGGCCCGGCACCCAAAATCAGAACGGAGTTAATATCACTGCGCTTAGGCATCTGCTTTTTGCTCCGCAGCCATTATTTGCTCTTGCATCAATTGAACAAAACGATCAAACAGATAAGCACAATCCTGCGGGCCAGGGCTTGCCTCTGGATGCCCCTGAAAAGAAAAGGCAGGTACGTCACGCCTGCGTATACCCTGCAAGGTGTTATCAAACAGAGAAACATGAGTAACCTCAAGGCAATCGGGCAAGGTATCTGCGTTGGATGCAAAGCCATGGTTTTGACTGGTAATAATAACCCGACCCGAATCCAGATCTTTAACAGGGTGATTCGCGCCATGGTGTCCATGGGGCATTTTTACCGAGCGAGCACCGCTGGCTATGGCAAGCAATTGATGACCAAGACAAATTCCAAAAATCGGCATGCGGTGTTCTATGAGCGTCTGGATAGCACTAATTGCATAATCACAGGGCTCCGGGTCACCGGGGCCATTGGACAAAAACACCCCATCGGGCTTCAGCGCCAACACCTCGTCAGCCGAAGTTTGCGCAGGCACCACCGTTACCCGGCATCCGCGGGCACACAGCATGCGTAAGATATTACGCTTTACCCCAAAGTCATAAGCAACAACATGAAAGCGACTTTCTGGTGCCGCCTGGTAACCTGAGCCAAGGCTCCATTCGCCCTCCGCCCATTCATAGGCTGTATCGCAACTCACCACTTTGGCAAGGTCCAGACCCAACAAACCAGGATAGGCTTTAGCCTGTTTCAGGGCAGTTTTTTCAAGCTCGGCAAATTCCGTGGATCCGTCATCGGTAAGAATGCAGCCATTCAGTGCACCCTTGTCACGGATGAGCCGGGTCAACCTTCGCGTATCAATTTCGGCAATGGCCACCACATTGTATTCTTGTAAAAAATCGGCCAGTGATTGTTCCGATCGCCAGGAACTTGCCAGCAAAGGCAGATCGCGAATTACCAGCCCTGCGGCCCACACACGGTCAGATTCCATGTCCTCTGCATTGCAGCCGGTGTTTCCAATATGCGGATAGGTAAGCGTAACTATCTGTTGGGCGTAGGATGGATCGGTGAGAATTTCCTGATAGCCGGTCATGGCAGTATTAAATACTACTTCACCAACGGCAGACCCTGAAGCCCCTATAGAACTCCCTTGAAAGACACTTCCGTCTTCAAGCGCAAGTAAAGCTGTATCCAAAAAAAAAAGGTCCCGGTGTGGTGGGTGGTGCATAAATTCAGGCTATAAAAAAGCGAGAAGAAAGCAAATTCTTCTCGCTGATTTAACGTTTATATAATATTCCATGACTCCTGCCCTGTCCATGCAGACTACAGAATTTAGCCAAGAGATTTTTTACCAATTGAAAAAATTAAGCCTTTGCCTGCTAAGGCTTACCCTGCAAATTCAGCTCCAGCACGTCTTGCATGTCGTACAAGCCAGAGTCTTTATCCACTAGCCACTGTGCTGCACGCAAAGCACCTTCAGCATAGTTTCTGCGACTACCTGATTTATGCA